>Ga0209502_10001047_pt1 | contig 27143 bp, 12 predicted proteins | sample ArcticOcean_MG_C_10_FD_187442 | JGI IMG/M metagenome (GOLD analysis project Ga0209502, IMG submission 187442) | Marine microbial communities from western Arctic Ocean - ArcticOcean_MG_CB11_90 (SPAdes) (version 2) | ecosystem: Environmental > Aquatic > Marine > Oceanic | place: Arctic Ocean... | reverse complement strand
GAATCTCGTAATTCGCGAGCGCCCTGTCCTTCAGCCTAATGCAGCCTGGTTAGGAATTTCTGAAGCAGTTCAACTGCCACTCGGATATTCCTTGTATCTTGGTGACACACTCCTTGGTGAAGAAATCACTCAAACTCAAGAAGCACTACAAGTGCGTAATACAGAAACTGGAGAACTACTAGCTGAGTTCCCAATCCCTATGGTTGTCGAAGAAGGTGCAGAAGCCCCATATATTGCAACATACTTCATTCAATCATATGGTTCTCTAATCATCTTAACTACAGCAGTTGATACCGACTGGTTACTTTCAGAAGATAGAGTATTCCCACTCGCTATAGACCCTACAATTAAGGTCACATCCAGTACTGGTGGATATTGTTATGTATACTATGCATACTGTTATACTAACAGCAATCGCTACCTTTACAGATACTACGCTAATATCCAGTATCTGCCTTGGCACAAGTACGTTTTCAGCAGTAGCAACGCTCTGCCGACTGGTGCTACAGTTGACTCAATCGCATGGAAGCAATATGTTTCCTACGCATATGGAAGCAGTTCTTCACAATCGATTACAGCAACCTTGATGGAAGCATGTGGAACCGATACCAAGTATAACTACGCAGTTAATACCGCAACATGTTCAGGTGCATTCGCTGCAGGCAATATAGTGCAAAATTATGGTGGAACTAGCGCAAGAAAGATGGTTTCATCTATCTGGAATTCTGCAGCAGTTGATACTTACTCCCAGGGAACTGGTTGGAAGACTGCTGACATTTGTACAACAGCAACAACTTGTTCAGCGAGCACAGCCGCAGGATACATTACAACTGCTCAAAGCAATTCCGGAACTATCGGAATGGGTGCAAAGATGACTTCTTCAATCTACACATACACTTATTCAGCGTCTGGTGGATCATCTAACTCCTATATCCAGATAATTTATTCTGGTGGTTCTGATACAGATGCTCCTACATCTGACTTCACTCCATATTCTGGAATTACGTCATATTCAGAGGGTACGCGAACTTTCTTCACCACCCTTTCAGATATGGCTGGTGTTGATACAACATCCGCGAATGGACCTACTCTACATTATTCATTGAACAATGGTACATGGTCAAGTGTTTCTGTTTCAAGTATCGGAACTTGTACTTCAACTTCTTCAAGTTGCAGATTCAAGGCTACAACACCTTCAGTTGATGCTGGAGATTACCTCGAATACTATTGGAAGTTCCAAGACCTAAACGCAGGAAGCAACGGTGCTAACGTTGGATATGACCCTGCATTAACAGGTGCACAAACAACTCCAACTCCTTTCTACTTCGCAGTAGAAGATGTTGCAGATGCTGGAACAGATCAGAAGTTTACCGTTTCTACTACGGACGTCAGCGGTGGAGGATACAATTATCCAACAGTTCTTGACCGTCAAATGACTTACTTCGATGGAAGCGACGAATACCTCTTTGAATTCGACACTACAAGTTGCGGTACTGGAAGCCAATCATGTTTCTATACAACTTCTTACTACTTCTATGCTAACTGGCTAACACAATGGACAACTGCTCCATCAACCGGTTCTAGTGGAATGGGTGGAACAAGATCAGGTATTGATATGCTCCACAAGGACGATAATGGATATCTGACAATCAGTGCAAAGAACGGACCTCAATACAATCTAATTATGTTGTATGACAGTTCTTCTAACTCATGGGCAATGGTTGGACTCGGCGATATGGCTACATCCAGCACTTCCCTAGAAATTAACGACCCACTATCAGGTGGTACTGCTGCAACCAAATCCTTAGGATATGGATACAACAATGCCTATAAAATCGCTATCCCAGGCGGTATTACTGGTTCATTCGGTAAGTTTAATTTCAATGCTACTGGAAGTTCAACTTCTGCTAACATGCTTTGTGTAACTGACAATGGTGCTTACTACTTCTACAGAACTAGTTCTGCAACTGGTGGTAGCTGTTCATCTGCGTATTACTACTTCGGACGATATAACGCTATTACCACTTACACGTGGTCTGGATTTGCAATGTCTGTAGGATACTATGGAGCACAAGCATCTACAGGTTCTATAACTTACAAGGTCGGTCTGGTTGCACCTCAGCCAGATACCTTCGCACCTATCATGGAACACTCAGCATTATCTGATTCCCATAGTAAGGACAGAACAGTCGCAGTAACCATTACTGATGCAGGAGATCCACCATCTGGATTGAATGTAAGTACTACTGCTGGTGTTGGGCCAACATTGTACTATCGTACAGTTGGAGCATCTACTTGGTCATCCATTGGATTAACTCAAGAATCTGGTAAGACACGAGCGCAATGTGCTGGTGTAGGATGTACTTGGAGTGCAGACATACCAACTCTAGAACGTGGCGATGAAATTGAATACTACGTGACAGCACAAGATACTAGCACAGCATCTTCTGGTATAAACACTGTAACTTCTTCAACAAACTCATTCGAAGTTGGCGACCCTAACAAGATGATGGTTATTGAATGGAGAGATATGGGTTATACCACAAGCTACCTGTGTACCTATCAAGTTGTAATGTACGACGTTACTAACGAGATTGAATTCAAGTACGATACTGGTTGTGGTGTATACTATGACTACATGACGACTGGATACCAAGACAGTACACGTACTAAGGGAGAAGCCCTGCGTACTGGATCTGGAAGCTACCAAGGAGGAGCAAATATCTTCTCCAACAACTTCCGTATTTCCACATCGGCAACTTCCTATGGCCACGAGAACTTTGACCTTGGAATCAAGAACTTAGAAAATGCTCAAGCAGCAATTACTGGTGCTTCGAATGGTAATCCGTCAGCATACTATTGTGCATACCGTTTCAGTAGTTACGCGTCTCAATGTGCGGCAAACATCGACATCCCTGAAGATTTTGCAATAGAATATTTCGGTACAGAGTTCAATGGATCTGACAGCAATGACAGAATCCACCTCAGCCGTCATGGTATAATGCAATTAATTAATTCAGGTAGTACAAGCACATACAGAACTATGGGCTCTTATTACGCCGTTCCTGGGGAAATGCCATCCAACAATTTCTATGCTAAGTCCAACTCTCTTGCTCCAAACTGGGGCGGATATGGTTCTTACTATTGTTACAAGACAACTGCCGTTGACTGTGGTGTATATTACCGAGTAATGCCGTTTGAAGGAAAGGGTACAGATGTTGAATCTGATATTACTGTTGATACAAATTGGGATCTGTCTGACAGCCCAATTAGAATTAACCCTTCTAATGATTACTTGTCGATTTCAGCGAATCTTGAAATTCAGCCTGGTGTAGTAATCCAAGTGGCATCCGGAAAAGGAATTTCCTTTGATGGTGCTTGTGATTCATTAACCGCTAGTGGAAACGTCACTGACCATATTCTGTTTGAAGGTCAAGCAGGAGCAACATGGTCAGGTATAGCGTTCACAGACTCCTGTTCAACAGGAACTGATGACCGACACGAGTTCGCATATGTTGACTTCGCTAACACCTCTAAAGCAGCAATTGCAGCAGGTAGCCGTCATGGTGACACTACGGGTACAAACCCATCCAGCCCCTCTAACGTTGGAAACTTCACAATGAACCACATTACCTTCAAGAATGTCGCTTCCGCCTTCGAGCATGGAAGCGGACAAGGTACTGTCCTTACAATGAGTGATTTCAGTGTCGAAGGAAGTACAACTGCTAACACAGCATGTTTCAACTTCGCAGAAAACACAGTTGCTACATTAACTGAAGGTACAATGAAGGATTGTAACACTGCAGGAAACAGCTGGGGTGGAGCGATTGTTCTCGCTGATGGTTTATCAACTGGTTCAACTACCGGTTCACTATTCTTAGAGAATACAACGATTACCAACTCCTATGTCAACTTAATCGATGTAGATTTGACAATGGTTACTATCTCTAACGTTACTGCAAACACTGTAAGCGGACAAACAGGAAGCGCAATTGCTTCCTCTGCTGGCGTTGGTTCTGAAGTGGTTCTATACAACTTCGATGCTGATGACTATGCCTCTGCATCAATCGATGCTATCGGCTTGATCAACATCGAGGATGTAGACTTAGGAACTGCTAACTTTGCTATGACCCCTGGCGGCTCATCGAGTACTGCGACTGGACCATCTGGTGCAAATGCAGTAATTGATACGCTAACATCAGGTGACCTTCAAATGAACCGAATGCACCCAAGTGTCTTCACAGATATTACTGCAGGAGATGTTGCAATGTACGGTAACGCAATCACAACCGATGTGCTTGACTTGAATAACTTTGATATTGGCACATGGCAATTAACTGGCTGTGGATGGAATGTTGGATTGGATGCAATTAATGCAGACCTTGTCTACAGTTCATGTTCAAGCAGTAATGCTCCTAATACGGTTACAGTTTCTGATGCTACAATTACCCACACAAATTCGGTTACATCTGCTCTATATGCACGTAACACAGTAATGACTGTTGGTGAGACTGCTATTACTAGCACAACTGCTGGTACAGGAACGATTTACCTTGCTAAAGCAAGTTCAAACGCCAAGATCATCCTAATCGATGTGACTCAGAATGGAAACGATTGTGCAGACAATACCGGTGACAGTTCAAACTGTGACTGGGACGCTGCATCTTCCGCAACTATTTGGTTTGGTGGAACTGCACAAGCAAGCACTTACAGACTGATAAATTCTGGTACGATCTCGACTCCAATTTGGACACAAACTTGGAAGTCTGGTCACACTGTTATTGCTACAGTTGTTGACAGTAGTGGAAGCACACTCTTCGATGTTGGCTCTCACATTACTGATACGAATGGAGTTGCAGATATTTGGGTTGTCACAGGTGACTCAAATGGAAACACCTATTCTGACCACAACATCCGTGCTTTCGGTTCTGCAGGACAAAATGAAACACTGCACACCGACGCTTGGTATCCATCTACTGGAGTCTTCAACATCGGAAGCAGCATTGAACTGTTGCTAACACCTGCTCCAGTTAATTTTGATCAAGCTGGAATGGATTGTGCTTGGTTGGCTGCTAACGCAACACATGCTGCTATGCAAACCTTCCCTGGTTCAGGCATCTATGAGTTTGACAGTACCACAATCACAATTTCCGCAGACATATTGCTTGATGGATGTACCATCACATTACTAGGTTCGATAATTAAGGTTAGAAGTACAGCAACTTCTTCACCAGTTATTTCTATGAGCAATGGTGGTAAGTTGATTGTAACAGTTATCTCAAGCAGCCCTACCGTTGGAACTCTCAAAGCAGAGAACTCCAATTATGGACTACATCTTGATATCCAAGATGGCGGAACACTAGAAATTGATGCTGGTATTGTACGTGATGTTGCACAAGACGCAACAACAAAATCTGCAATATTGGTTGGCGATGGTGCAACATTGACTATGGTGAATGGAGCAACAATCTTTGGTTCATCAGCATCAATAGATGACATGGCTACAGTCAAGGTAGATGGTGGTACAATCAATGTCGATGATTCTTTAATTATTAACACTGGTAACACTGGAACTGCTCTTTGGGTTGAACAAGCTGGTGGAAACATCAACAACATCATTGTGAAGAACGGCGCAGTAGGTATTCAAGCCTTCAACGGTGCTCCTCAAGTCAATGGATTTACTTCAACTAACAACACAGTTGGAGTAGATGTCTACGGTGGTATGTCACTTCCTACAATCTACCGTTCTACTTTGAAGAGCGGTATGGCTACAGGTTGGAACACATACCAAATCGATTTGTCTACATACCTTGGAACTGGTGAATACTTGCAAGTAGGTGCAAACAGTATCTATGGTGGCGGTAACGCACACCCTCTATACAACTACGCAACATCGAAGTACTACATGATAACTGACAGATACAATATTGAGTTGGAAGATGATGCAGGTAACTCTTGGAACATTACTCAAGGTGATGATCTTGGATACTACCCATATGGTGCAGCTGACCCAGCGTCAGGTGTCGGATATGCAGCAACATATGATGGCGGTACCGGTGGTGTTCCATCCTATGACTGTAACTACTACGGTTATTCATATGGTCCAAACGCACCAACTACCCAAGATGGTTACATGTATTATCTGCACTACTACTGGCCTGGTGGCCCGATGACTAACCCGGGATACCCTGCTTACTACAATTATCCAGCACAGTTTGGATTTGACTGGGAGAACATCGATGGTGTTACTCCAACAGGTAACGCAGCATACTATCCATACCATTACTGGGGATACTACTACAACTCATACCATGGTGGCGCAGCAGGTACTACCTTTGCACCTCCTGAAGGATATGTTGGATTGTTTGGAAGTTATAACGTCTGTCTTGATTATGCATACTCATATTACATGAGTCCTGGACAAGGCGCACGTTTGACTTACCCGATTGTAGATATCTCTGCAAGCAACATCACCAAGGTCACTCTTTGGATGGACGTTTTACACAACCGTGCAGACAACTACGAAGACCGCTTGGATTTCGTTGCTCGTAGTGGAAACGACCCTGCTGAACTAGGAAACTATGTTCGTGAATCGGGTACTGCTCTATTCAAGGATGGAACAATCACTGGTGCAGACACAGGTATCGAAATCGGTGGCGCATTCGCTGCTGCTCACTTTGATAATGTAGATGTTACAAACCCTGTTAATTCAGGAATGGAAATTGTAGGACAAACTGCGGCAAGTACTACTGGACTTGGAGTATCAGGAGGTACATATGGTGTACTTTCTGGAACTTCATCATCAGGTAGTATTGATCTGCTAGATTTGGACCTTGATGGACAAACATCTGCTGGTGTATACTATGTCAAAGATATTACAGGAGAAGTTTCTGGAAATATTACTAACTCTGCTGGAGCCGCATTCAAGTATGGTCCACTGTCTTCAGGGGATGTTTCCTTTGATACAGTGTCTATCGAAACCAATGCGATCGGTATCGAAACTGCAGGAACTGGAACTATCACAATGCAGGACGTCATAATGGGTAATACCGTAGATGTCTCAATCACTGGTACTGCTGCTGTTGACTTTATCGAAGGAACAGTTGATGCTAATTCGGTTTCAGTTACTGGAAGTGGATTGTTTACCAGAATGCGTGAATTGGCGGTTACTCTAACTGCAGATTCAAATCCAGTGCCTGGTGCTACCGTCAATTTATTAGACGCTAGTGGCAGCACTGCTGGAACTGGAGCTACTGATGCTAGCGGTCAAGTCGGGGGACTAACATTCACGACTATAACTGTAGATAATGATGGATTAATAACTCCAAGTCTAGTTGGTTATCAAGTTTCGACTGTTGCTGAAGTAGATTATTCTTATATCTCTTCGTCAAACAACATTATGGATTTCCGTTATGCATTTGAGTCAGCAACACTGTTTGATACGAGTGGAAACTCAGAAACAGTTGATCTGGTTGACCAAATCACAGACCGTGTTTGCTACGGATTCTCTAATTCAGCATACATAATGGTGGCTCAATGTACTGGATATTTATCCACCGCAGGGTCCCGTCCAATGGATACTGATGGAGATGGAACGAATGATGGTACTGAGTACGGATACTACGGTGGAATCGCTGAGGATATGTCTAACAAGGTCGTAATGGTCGATGTACCATTTATGTACCTCAATGGTGGCGATGATTACAACTTTAACGGTTCAACAATCCTTGCAACTGGCGGTTATGCACCTTATGATACACAACGTTGGTATCCTAAGTCTCCATATGGATCATCTTTCTACATGACTGATGGTTCTATGTATTCTATGACGGTTAACCCTACCTCTGGAAGCGCAATGGGAATTGAACTTGGATACCAATACTACTCTCTGAATTTGATCATTGATAATTCAACATTGAGTGGTATTGCATCTATTGTTACATCGAATGGTTACAAGTCACCTTGGTATACTTACAATTGGGAAGTAGAAGAAGTCACTATTATGAATTCTGATATTACCCATTACCGTGGATATACCAGTTTGACTAATGCTATCCTCTATACAGATATCTGTATAGTTCTTGGTGGTGGCGATGGTGGAGTAATTAGTAACAACACTTTCACCGATTGTGGTGTTGGTGTTATGGCTCAAAGATCGCCATACTACAGTTACCATACTGCTGATTACTACGGTGCTGACAACCTAACTGTTAGTGGAAACACTTTCAATGATGGTGGAGAAATTGCTGACGTATGGATTTACAGAAACGCTAATGCAGACGATACAATCATTACTGGTAACACATTCAACAGTGATGGTGGAATGGGATCTGCAGTTGCAGTGTATACTGGTAACAACAAGCGTATTGAAATATCTGATAACACCATTAATGGTGCAAAAGATGGAATCTATGTTAACAATGTTGCTGACTTCAGTATCGATAATAACACGATCTTCGGAGTCGGTGATTCAGCTGAAGCTGGTATTGAGGTTCTCGGTGGACAAGGTGATGTTACAAATAACACACTTATCGATGCAGATGGTGGAATTGTGTTGAGCGAAATGTCTCAACCTCCTGCACCTTCATCATCATTGTGTACTATCCGTTCATATGACTACAGTTATGACAAGTCTTGTACTGTTACTCTTGCATCTGGTAAATCTCTAGCAATTGATGTAGAGACAGATAGTTGGGGCGGAGAAGTTTCAGTGGAGATTACCAAGCCAGACGGAACAACAGACTCATGGCCTGCAGGTTACTTCGCCTCCAACACTGGATACACACCTCTTGTGACCTACACTGATGCTGGAAATTACACAATCAAGGTAATGGACTCATACGGTGACGGTGGTACAAACATGTACGCACTTGAGGCAACTGGCGGAGCAGGATACTCTGGACCTGACATTTCTGGAAACACAATCAGCCTAAGTGCTGGTCGTCTTTCCCCTAATGCAATTGGTATTTCAGCAATTGACTGTTCGTCTGTAGTAATTAATTCTGCAACGAACACAATCATATTGTCTGACAATGCCATAGTTCTCGAGAATTGTGCTTACACTGACAGTGGATCTGTATTAACTGGTGACGGTTCATCTCTAACCAACGGAATTAATTCCGCTGATGGAGCGAACACATTAACTTTGATCAACACAACTGTATCAGGTTACGACACAGGTGTTATGATGCCATCCGGTACTCTCAACCTAATGAGCGGTGCAACAATTTCTGGCGCATCCTATGGTGTCTACGCTAAGACCACAACTGTAACAGCGACCACAGCATCTGTTGCAGGTGACTCTACAGGAACTGGTCTATACGTTGAAGACTCTCCAGATGTTTGGATTTACCCTCTTAACGCATCCGGTAATGTCGGTGTACACGTTGTTAACTCACCATTCCGTTGGGATGGTGGCTCAGTTGATGCTACTACTGCGTTGAAGGTCGACGAATCGGTGGGAACCGTTGAGAACATGACTTGGACTTCATCAACACAAATTGATGCAGGTTCAAACGCATACATTACCTCAATTGGAAACTCTCTAGACGACCAGAAGTTGATTGTAGACTCTACTGCAACTATCGATGAAGCAAATCTCTTCTCAATGGCAAGCACTCATCTGACTGCTACTCCAATGAACGAGGTTTCACTTCTGATCAAGTCCACTGACGGTACACGTGCTTCTTACGTGTCCACAAGTTTCCAACCAGAGAATATGGTTGTTGACGGTGACGACAGTGACTGGAACGGTGGAAACGCTCTGAACCCATCTGGCTATGCAATGCCAGGTATGATGAGCGGCGACGGTACCAATGATATGTCTATGACCTACATCGAAGGTGACAATCTATACTTCGGATTGACTGGTGAGGACTTAACCAACTCCGACCTACTGATTTACATCAGTACTGATGGAAGTGGATCCACAACTGGATACAATGGAATGGGCGGTGCTCACACACTACCTGTACCTGCGAACTATGTTCTTTGGGCAGATAGTGAAACATCCTATGGCCTATACTCATATGGTTTCCTTGGATGGGGACCTACTTCATTGAGTCAGGATGCTGTATCAGTAGACTTCTCTGGCGACTTCGCTGAGATCTCTATTCCATTCAGCCGCATGGGCGGAACACCAAGCCAAATTGATGTTGTTGCAATAGTACAAGGAGAGAGCACTGCTGATGTCAGCACTGTTCACCCAACTCAATCGATTGACAGCGCAAATACTTTGCAATCCTTCAGTGATTACATTACTGTTGAATTGACTCACAATGATTTGCTAACTGGCGTAATTGCTGATGAAGTACTAGTATACCGTACATACAAAGGATCTAACACACCAAGTGTTGCAAAGGACTACGATGTAATGATCAAGACCTCTGCAGACTGTGCTTATGACTGGGCTGTTAGCGAAGATGTCTCAATGGCAACTAACGTTAACCTCGGTATTGACATGGCACGTGCTTGTCCTGTTATCGGAACTACACTCGCGGACATAACCGTTGACGAGGACTCTGGTGCTTACACATTCAGCCTAACTAACATGGCTGATGACGTACAAGATGATGAAGCAACAATGTCCTGGACATCTGCTGATAGTAATCTTGTTGCACACGACAATGTTCTAGTTGATTGGAACCAAAATGGTCATCAAGTAACTATTACACCTCTTGATAACCAATTCGGAACAATGACCTATAGCTTCGAAGTAACTGATAGCAATGGATTGACTGATTCTAAGAACATAACATTCGCTGTTGATAACGTCAATGACGCACCAGTGATTTGTAACATCGTAGAAACAGACTGTATGCCTCTATTCTCAGAGGATGTATTGTTCAACAATATCCTTCCTGAAGGATTCGGTTCCCATATCAAGTCCTTGGGAGATGTAAGCAATGCAACACGTTCCTATATCCGTGACATGGCTAATGAGCAATCACCAGTAAGACAAGTCTACACATGGGGTGCATCAGTACCTACAACATGTATTGCCTTCACTGCTGAAGTCAACATCATTAACGAATTGGTTCTTACCGAGAACGTAAACAACGAACTAGGTGGCACCTGTACTGTTACTCTAACTCTATCTGACGATGGAGCAGAGAATCAAGAGGCTAACGTGTTTGATGTTGAATTCTCAGTATCCCCTGTTAACGACGCTCCAGTTATTCTTGACTGGAATGCATCTATGACCGATGATGAAGGAAGAACTGTTTCAGTGAACCCAGACAATGGATCTGTCAACACAGTGCCTTGGAAACTTTCAGTAATGGAAGACGATACAAGTGTTGATAACTTGACATTCAGTCTTGCTTCTATGAAGAACGATGTCGACCACACAGACGCTGATTTGACTTGGGAAATTGAGCCTACAGACCAGTGTGTTTACGGTAACTACTTCGATGCGACAATTGTTGGCGACAACTTAGTCTTGGACCTTGTTGCAGATGCAACTACTAACGGCTATGACTGGGAAGTTGACTACTTGAACGATAACGGTATCCACCAAATCGGGCCAACTGGATCTGACTACTGTCAAATCCGTTTGGTATTGCGTGACACAGGCGCTGCTCCTTCGTATGTTCCTAATTACGATACAGCATTAATGCCAATTGCAGATTATCAGCAAGGTGTTGCTACACAAGAGATTGGTATCCGTGTTGAAAGAGTACGTGAACTTGTTGCAGATTACGGATTCAGTGCAGATACTGGATTCTCCTTCAATGGAGTTAACAACGTCATGACTGGAACATATGTCCCAGTTACTATCGATGTTACTGCAGGCGGAGATGAAGGTCCTTACACATACGACCACATGTTGGCGATTACCTACCATACAGACGGTCACTCTGAAATCGAGCAAACACGCTACTACACTGTACCAGCATATGGATCATCAGTCAAGATTACTGAGGATGTTTATATCACAAAGGATACAACAAATGTTTGGGTCGAGATGGATGTCAAGACCTGTTTGGCAAACCCTTGTGATGTACTAGCCCCAGCTACTGAGCGATTCCAGACCGATAGCCCTGCTTCCCACCGTTCTAACAACCAAGGACAACAAGGAGCAGATTGGTCTAAGCCTGGACAATACGGTAGTAATGCTACACAGACTTCTGAACGCCGACCTCTACTTGAAGACAGCAATTGGTGTAACAACATGATGTCCAGTCTAAGCACTGCGGCAACATGTGCTCACGCTAACCAGCCATCTTCAACCTTTGAGGCAAGTGGACAGGATCTACCAGTTGTTGTCGGTACTATCGGCGCAGGTGCAGTTCCATCCTTCGCTCCTAGCATTATTGCTGTGAGCCTTGCTGGTGTCTTCGTAGGTGCTCTTGCAATGTCAGGACGCCGTGAAGATGACGAGGAAGCAATGGAAGAGTCTATCGTAGACGATGAACGTGCTGTATCCCCTGTTATCGCAACCATTCTAATGGTCGCTATCACAGTGGTTCTGTCCGGTGTCATATACGTGTGGGCTTCAAGTCTCGCTGAAACTGATGTCAAGGGTGTCCCTAGGGTTACCTTCGACATTGAGGATATCAACGGTGCAGATGCAGACCAAGGTCACTGGAGAATCTCAGTGACACAATCTGAAACTGATTTGGCTACCCAAGCTGTTGAAGTTCGTGTGTTCTATGTGGATGCAAGTGGGTCTCCTCAGACCTTCACTGCTAATTTGGCTGATACTAACGATGTTTACGGGTTTAACCCTTCAAACAGTGACGCTTTCGTCACATTCGTTGACCAAGTGAATAAGGAAGGAACCAGGTCGGTTTCTACCTTCAACACTGGTGATGAAGTCTACGTACGAACCCATGCACCAGATGGTACACCTATGACCGATGTCACGATCACCATGTCATATGCTCCGGCAAATGCACAAGGTGCTCTACTCCGCACTTGGAGCGGACTGGCATTCGACCTCAAGGCTTGAACTTAGGTAAGTGTAAAACGATGCATTAGGGCTAGGAGGCTGCGGCCTTCTACCCTTTTGCTTTCGAGAAAACACCTTCTCTCCGGAGACGGTAAAACAAATGCGAACGCTGGGCGGGGTTCTTTGAACCTCCCCAGTTTTTCGTTCCCTTTTTCTTCAATATTTTTATAGTGTCATTTCTAAATATGGCGAAGCCTTTCAAGCAAGAGCCTTCTAGTATGTATTGGTGAGACTCATGACTACAAGTCCTGGCAATTCAGTTGATGGTAAACTACCCGCCTGTGTTGTTTTTGATTGCGATGGTGTCTTGGTCGATGCGGTTTCTTCATGGAGAACTCTTCACGACCATTTTGGTACTGATAATTTAGTAAACTTACAACGTTTCATCAATGGTGAATTGAGCGATGTTGAATTCATGCGCTCAGATATACAATTATGGAAAAACATCCAAGATCCAATCTTTAAGGATGATTTATTCCGAGCCTATTCCGGTGTAAAATTGATGCCAGGTGCAAGAGAACTTGTTGCTGATTTGAAGGCTAATGGCGTGTATGTGGCCATTGTTTCCGCAGGAGTGGACCTCTTTGTTTCAACAATTGCATCAATGTTAAAGGTAGATGATTGGATTGCAAATGGGTTCAAATTTGCTGATGATGATTCCTTGATGGATGAAGGAATTTGTCGGTTACATGCAGTTGGTAAGGGAGCCATTATCAAGAAATTGTGCGAAATCAATAATATTAATTCATCTGAAGTGGTTTCAGTTGGTGATTCAGAAATGGATTTGAGCATGCATATAGAAGGTAGCACTTTCATCGGCTTCAACCCATCAAGAGATTCTTCATTAATGGCTTTTGAAAAAGCGGGTGTGGAAATTGTCATCGCTAAAGATTTGAGTTTATTGAGACCATTGTTAGGTCTTGAGTAATTTCATACTTCATGCAAATGGAATTGCAGTAGTAGCATGGCTCTTAAGGTTGACAATTGTCAAAATACATGGCTTCGGTTGGAAACCAAGCATTCTTTGGTATGAAGTTTGATCTTGCCATGTACTTGAGCAAATCAATGTCGTACCCTTGAAATCAATGCAAGCATGACCATGAACGTGACCAGTGACGAATATATCCGGAACTTCATTGATTACCAGTCCATCTTCTGGTTCTGGTGAAAGTGGAGTCTTACCACCCCATTGAGGTGCAAGGTGCCTTCTTCTCAACATTTGACGCATTGCTTCAACTGGGTCTGCATAAGTTACAGTTCTCAACCCTGCTACGAAATCGTCAATGGATTTACCGTGATATGATAATAATCGCACACCGTTCAAGGAAAAATCACAGGGGTTACCAACAAATGTTGTGGAATTGTAATCTTGCTGAATATCCTTCTCAAATGTTGGTTGCGGTTCTGCTGGACGAACAGCATCATGGTTTCCTGGTAACATTACACACTCGACCCAGTCTGGTAATAATTCTAATAATCTAGCGAATTCAGTATACTGTCCATACAAATCTGGTATAGCTAATTCCTTATCCTGTCCTGGATAGATTCCGACTCCATCTACGCAATCACCTGATAAAATCAGATACTTGATTGTCTTTGCAAGCGGATCGGTATGGAACCATCTTACCATCTTGTGCCATTGCGCTTCCAAGAATGTCTTTGAACCTACATGAATGTCTGAAATGAAGGCTACGCTAATCCCATGTTCGGAACTGGCCTTCTGATGTTTTGGTTTTAGTGGGAAATATAAATCTGAGACATAAAAAATATCTCCAGTTTGACTAAAGGAACCAGAAACTCCCAATACGTCATCAGGCATTAATCCCGATTCAAGAATTAGTTCTTGGGCTCTATCTCTGTCATCTCCTTGGCGCTTTGTTAGAAGGCACGTTATCTCACCAGTTTCATCTTCTATGCCCCACATTAGGTGACCATTTTTAGTATAGCGTGGTTCATTTACCAAACCTATCGCTACTGCTGAATTTCCGTATCCTTGATAACGAGAATATTCGGTTTGCAAACGAGCAATTTCCTGTGGAGGTTTAGGTAGGTTTGAATTTCTGATAATCATTTTTCTAATCTTTTCTAATCGGTCTGAAAAGCATGAGTTTATGTCCGACATTTTGCCTTCTGTGACCGATTTTCCTGTAATGTCATAATGAACTTTGATATCCTGCGGTGCATCACTTGCATTTTCGCTAAAGTCATTGACGCTCCAGTCTGGAAGGTTATTGCGGAAACGAACATCAAATGGTTCATGTTGAGCAATTGGGGCAATGGTTCTCCCTAATTCATCCGCAGAATTATTGGCTATGACATCTGTTGGGGCTATTTTGGCTGCTGGAATCTCAATTTCCTGTTTTACAGTTACTTGATTGGCATTTGCGGAACTATGGGCGGCAATCATTTTATTCAAAATATCTTGAGTTAATAAACCCGAATTAAAACCGATTTCTTGAGCATATGAAAACACAGCATGCGGGTCCTCAAGTTCTTGAACCGCCTGCTTCATCGATTTCAATAACATTATTTTACGGCTGGCCAAATGCTGCCAGATATCTACTGCATCGCCACCCATATTGACTAAGGTGACAGAGGATGCACATAAGCAGTGCGACGAAGTTACTACAATTTATATCTTCAGGAAAATCAGATATTATTCATTTTCCCATTGAACTTGATTGCTAATACTTTCCTTTGATTTAGATGAGTTTTTATCTCCTGACCAAGTATCATCTTTCAATATCCCTTTCTCTCTTGCATCTTCTTCGCGTTTTGATCTTTCTTCCTCAAATAATCTTTTTGCATCCTTCTCAGCCATAACTCTTGCATCTTCTTCTTCTCTTGCCATTTCTGCATTTTCCATTGCTTTATCCCAATATTTAATTGCGGTTAATAGTGCGAAATGAACGAATGCGATTTTGTTCTCAGCCCTATTGCCACCAATTTCGGTGATGTCGGAATTGGCCCACCCCTCAGACGCGATTCCCACATAAACGGTACCAATTTTTTTATTGGAACCGTCATTATTAGGTCCAGCAATTCCAGTGATTGAGATTGCAATACTCGCACCGGCTTTGATACGGGCTCCTTGAGCCATTTGGATTGCAACATCAGCAGATACAGCCCCTCTCTTTTCCAAAGAACTCTCCTTTACATTCAGTTCCTTAATCTTGGACTCATTAGAATACGTGACCCAAGATTGCTGGAACCATTGACTTGCACCGGCTATATCGGTAAATGCGCTCGCAAGCAGTCCTCCAGTACAGGATTCTGCCACAGTTATAGTGTGTTTTCCTTCCTTGATGCGACGAACTAATCTCGCTGCCGTCGCTTGGACATCCTCATCCATATATCCGAGGCTAGTGCTGACTGGTTTTTAGGTTAGTGGCGATGCGGTTAGTTGAAAAGCCCCTTGCCTCACCCTAGGAACACGGGTTCGTGGTCTAGCTGGTTATGACAGCGCCTTTACACGGCGTTGATCGGGGGTTCGAATCCCCTCGAGCCCACTTTTGATGATTAGTTCTTCACCAAAGATAATTTTCTATTGAGTCACTTTTTGAGTGAAATACCTTAGATATTCCTCTTATTTCTTTCTCTTCATCTATCAATAGTAAATGAATGGCTCTATTGTGAAGGGCTGAGATGTAATCACTTCCTCTATGGTCTAGACCAATGAAAAATCCATCAAGTTCGGCGAACATCCATACTGCTGTTGCATTCGGTAAATCTTTGGCATTAAGCAAAATCCATCTGTATTCACCCAATGATTGGCGAAGTTGGTTGCGTGGAATATCTTTGAATTCACTAAACCAAGCAAATTTGATAGAGTCCTTTTCAGCCATAAAATCACCTCTAATCATAATTTGTAGCGTAGTAGGGCAACAGCCCCACCCATGCCTAGTAGTTGTAGTCCAGAATCATGATCGGTTGAACATTGAATAAGTTCTGCTGATATATCCGAAAGGCCTCTGCACCAGACTGGCCATGTTTTACCAGCGATGGTGTCTTCTTCGTCTCTAAGTAAATCGGCAGTGATGAGTAAGGTTTCTATCGCCCCTTCAGTCATTGCTCTATTCAACTGTTCCTTACCATAGGCTACAGTGCCTGTTGTGGACAACCTCATCCATGCTTCTTCAAGTAACAGTATCTCTTTTGAGATTGCATGTTCTCCTAATAAATCCCCAGCCAAACCTTCGCTTAACACTTCATTGGCTGCTGAGCGACCTCCCATTGAAGTGGCAACTAGTTTGATGAATCTGCTATGGCCACTATCTCTTAGTTCTGGTAATAATACATCCTTTGCATGACCTGGCCCGCACAGTATCATTGGAATCTCATCATTCAGTTGTGCCGAAATGGCTGTAATGACGCTTTTTCTAAAGGATGAGGCCACTGATGAAGTAGTCTTCAAATCTCCCCGTTTCCCCCCTCCCCGCATAGTCCACATCGCACTTTCCCTTAGCCCTCTACCGGTTACGAAATAGAGAATCATCTCGTCATTCTCAACGACAAGAAGTGCAACTTGAGCCGCTTTACTGGCTCTTTCACTCTGTTTTAGTAATTCAACATCAGTTGCATCAAATGGGGTCAAAGATGTAATCTCAATCTCGTCCTTTATTTCAACAATATGAGTGTGGTGTAAACCAATATCAATCTTAGACTCTTCAATAATTCCATGGATTCTCAATGTGTCTGAAAATGTTTGATATTCCGTAGTTTCAATTCTTAACTTTATCCACATTTTTTTCCTTTCAGCAGACTTTGCTCGTCCACCGGTTTCTCCCGCAGTAGTTTGGTCTCTCCGCTCACCAAGCATTGCTATCGAAGTACCTTTGCGGGCTAATCTTGAAATCGCCCATAGGTCGTCTTCAGATTCAATTCGAATTCTCCATAACATCTGTTGACGTTTGAGAATTTTCATTTTATTCACCCAAATACGCCGATTAAGTTGCCATTCTCATCCATGTCCATGTCGAGGGCAGCAGGGCGCTTAGGTAATCCCGGCATTGTCATCATATTTCCACAAATCGCAACTACAAAACCAGCTCCAGCATTGAGACGGAATTCTTTGATAGGTATAGTAAATCCTGAAGGTGAACCGAGTAAGTTTGGATCGTGAGAGAACGAGTACTGAGTTTTAGCCATACAAACTGGGAGTGTACCGTACCCCCATGCCTCGATTAGAGCTAATTGTTTTGCAGCCGATGCCTCAATTACAACTCTATCCGCCTTGTAGATTCTAGTTGCGATCGAATCTATCTTTTCTCTAATAGTCGCATCTGGCATGAATAATGGTGTGAAAGGTCTTCCAGCGGCAACATGGTCATGAACTGCAGAGACGACTGCCTTTGCTAATTGTTCTCCTCCCGCTCCTCCCTTTGCATGAACTTCACAGATTGTTACTTCAGTTGCTCCGCTTGTCCTAGCAGCATCACCCAATGCGGCAAGTTCCGCATCAGTATCTGTTGAAAAGCGATTGATTGAAACAACAACTGGCATACCAAAGCCAGCCATGTTTCTAATATGCCTATCGAGATTACCAGTTGCACCAATTATTACAGCCTCAACATTCTCAGTAGCCAATTCTTCAGGTGTAGGGCGATATCCACCTCTCTCTCCAAAGGCGCCACCATGTAATTTCATAGAGCGTACTGTTACATTCATCACTACGCAATCTGGTGATTTTCCAGAATTGGCTGCTTTGATATGCATGAACTTTTCAGCACCCATGTCAGAACCAAATCCAGCTTCAGTGACAACAATATCAGCCGCACCCAGTGCGATTCTATCTGCGATAACGCTAGAATTACCATGGGCAATATTTGCGAAAGGACCGCCATGGATAAATGCAGGATTTCCTTCGAGTGTTTGTACGAGGTTCGGTAAAAATGCATTTCTTAATAGTAATGCCATTGCACCTGCTGCACCAATCTGTTCTGCCTTGATAGGATTGCCATCAACGGATGGCCCGATAACAATCTCGCCAAGTCTTCTACGAAGGTCTGCATAGTCACTTGCTAAGACTAATATGGCCATTACTTCGCTAGCAGCAGTAATGTCGAATCGGTCTTGTCTAACATTTCCATTTGCAGCAGTACCCAATCCGATTACAATTTGGCGTAGCGACCTGTCATTCATGTCGATAACTCTCGGCCAACTAATTCTCTCAGTATCAATCTTACAGTCATTGCCAAATTTTAAGTGATTGTCAATTAAAGCACTCAACAAATTATGAGTTGAGGTGATTGCATGCATATCGCCTGTGAAATGGAGGTTGATGTCTTCCATTGGTAATACTTGAGAATGTCCACCTCCAGCAGCCCCTCCTTTGATACCAAATACAGGACCCATAGAGGGTTCACGAATTACACAAGTAGCCATTGAGCCAATTGCACAAAGCGCCTGTGTCAATCCAATAGTGGTTACCGTTTTCCCTTCACCGAATGGAGTTGGGTTAACTGATGTGACCAATACTAGGCTTCCTTGAGGCCGATTGAATCTCTCACTAATCGCTTCCCAGGTGATTTTTGCCATTCCATTGCCAACAGGAGTTAGCTCGTGAGATGAGATTCCTAATTTCCAAGCGATTGCTTCGATTGGTTCTAGAGTCGCGGCTCTTGCAATATCTAAGTCACTAGCCATAATGTTGCATGCGCACACAACCACCTTTCAATCTCTCGCTTAGATTAGTGGTTGAAACAGTCGTTTGTTGAGTACTTGAAAGTATTCAAATCACTCTTCTTTCATGTTTCCAAGGTAATCTGGAAGGTCAACACCAGCCATTGCCGCAATATCATGAACAGGCGGTAGTGACTTGATTAGAGAAGATACGAAGTTAGCAGTAGAACCGCCACCATCTCCACCATTGCCTGAATCCCAAACTGTAATCTTATCAATCTTCAAGTTGGAGATTGCTTCAGTTTGTCGTGTAACCAATGCTTCAATCTTTTCGACCATCAACAGTGTAGCAGCAGCCTTTGCATCGCCACCTGCGCTTTTTACAAGTTGTGCGTAACCAGAAGCCTTTGCTTCCAAAACCGCTTGTTGTCCAGCAGCTTCCGCATTATATTTTGCAAGGGTAGCATCTGCTTGACCTTGTGCGATTAGGCGCTCTCTATTTGCTTCAGCAGTAGCAGCGATCTCGATTTGTTCCTTAGCAATTTCTTCACGAGCGATTTCTTCAGCACGAAGTCTTTCTCCTTCCATCTCATATTGAGCCTTCTGAATATTGACTTGAGCCATACGCTTTGCAACTTCTGAACGTTGTAGAGCTACAGCTTCCTTTTCTGATAGGTCAGCATTGTAATGTGCAATAGATGCAGCAGAGATGTTTTCACCCTCAACCGCAAGTGCTTCTTGTTGATTTACGAAAACACGTCTATCCGCTTCTGCAGCTTTCTGACCCTTGTCGGATTCTGCTTGATTCTGTGCCACTTGCACTTCACGAGTTTTATTCGCCGCTGCTTCACCAACTGCACCATCTCTGCGAGCGTTTGCACGGTCGACATCTGCGGCAGCGATTGCGATAGCAGCAGCCTTTGCACCGATGGACTTGATATAATCAGCCTCATCGGTAATATCTGTAATGTTGACGTTGATTAGGTAAAGACCAATCTTATGCAATTCCGAATCGACATTGGTTGAAACATCTCTCAAGAACGCTTCTCTGTCCTGATTGATTTGCTCAATTGTTAGAGAAGCGACTGTTAGACGAAGTTGACCGAAGATGATCTCTTTTGCCATGTCCTCAATTTCTACTTGGTTCAATCCGAGCATACGTTCTGCTGCATTGGACATGATAGATGGCTCGGTTGAAATACCGATAGTAAATGTTGAAGGAACATTGATACGAATGTTTTGCAATGAAAGAGCATGTTCAAGATTGATGCTAATGGTCATTGGTTTTAGATCTAAATATGCATAATGCTGGATTAGAGGCCAAACTACTCTTCCACCACCGTGGTAACAGGCGGCGGCCCCGCCAGTTTTGACATTACCATATACGACTAAAATTTTGTCGGATGGTGCTAATTTATATCTTGAAGTAGCGACATAAACGGTCCCTAACACAACTGCAACGAATAATCCAATTCCTAAAATAAATAATGTGCCAGCAACCGCCATAGTAATCACACAGCCATACTAGCACTCCTTTATGAGTGTTGACCCGTTTGAGGCTATTCTTCAGCGTCAGAAAAATTATTGTCGGTTACCGATATTGATTTTACAATTAGAGTTTCACCTATGTGGTCAACGACTTGAATAAATCGACCGGTCTCAATCTTTTCTTTTTCGTCGTTGCTCACGGCGGAAACTGTCCTGAGGGCTCCAGTAAATTCAACTTGAACTTGGCCTGATTCTCCAGGGGAGATAGTTCGGTAGACTTTTCCTTTTGCACCTATTGATTGATGATACTTTATTGTACCATCAGTTTCCAAACTTTTCATCATCTGGAACACTTTACCGATTACCCACATCGAGCCAACACCGGCAACAGTACCGGCTAGAATTGCATATAGTACGTTATCATTTGATTGTGATACGCCTAATCCAAATATTCCAAACATCATCATAAAACTCAGTAGACCTTGTATGGTCAATAGATGAAAAATACCTTCAGCACCAATATCCATGTCAACATCTAACCCGATAAGATCCACTGCACCTTCCGCAACGCCACCTAGTAGGACTAATAGAAAATAAATTACGAACAAAACAGTGCCGACTATTGCGGAACCGGCAAACAATAGGTCTACTCCTGTGATTGCTTCCAAACCTAAAAAATCTAAAACCGAAGAAAAGAGTCCACTCATATATCTGCCCCAGTTGCTGTGACTAGTTACTCCGCATCAATGTTGCGTTGCTTTTTAATCGGTCTAATGTACAATACGTAGTAATGAATGTAAACCACTGGACCTAAACTTGATCCAACTAAAACACCGATTCCCCATCCTGGTAGTTCTAGTCCGTAGCCAATGGTGCCAATGATAAATAATGTAAGCAGCATTGATGCTTTTTCCAAAATAATTAAAATCGGATTAGAACCGTTGTTTATTTTTTCCTTCATCATGAAGACATCTAGTAATCCAGACATTCGATGACCTCAACTTAATAGGTCTGACCAAGTTATTTCACTGAGAATAATAACTACAAAATACATTATTGCAATCCACCCAACAGCATTCCTACCTGGTTCCATATTGCCATCAACCTCGGAAATTGTACCATCATTATTCTTTATGAATTGTGTGCGTTCGGAAGTATTATAGTTTCCATTAAATGAAAATTCTTTAATATTTTTATTAGATTGATAAATCATAAACACGATAGTTCCGATTATAATTCCCATACTTGGTCCGAAATAGGCGCCTAATGCATCATTGAATTCAAACCACATTGCTGCGGTCATGTATACTCCCAGAGCGCCAGTCAGCATGCTGATAGTTGATTTCTCTGCCTTGAACTTGAGCCCTTCCATGATATCTCCTATGCAAACTTGTTATTGAATCCTCTCCCAGTTTGCATTGTTATTTACGACAAGTATACAATAACTACCATCACTGAGTACATTTGTGGCAGGTGTTCGGTATGCAATCGCAGGTTCGCCTGTAGAACATTCATTATCCCCTTTATTATTGGCCATTGTGCACGACCATCTTACATCAATTAAATCAAAAACACTATCTGATTTTAATCTCTTAAAGTTAGATTTGATAGACACTAAAACCATTGAGGATGCACTCGCATGGGGATATGCAGGTTCAATGCCAAATGCATTACCTTGGGCATTGACCGGTGCGCCATTCGGTAAATTTAGGACGACAGCGTTATTGGAAAAAGCGATTGCTGGCTCTAGAGAAGTTGTAGACTGCTCGCCATTATTGGAATCTAAATCAACAAAGAGTTTGCAATTACAAATACAAGAGATGTCTGAGAAAATGCAATTGATGGCCAATTCTAAACTTCCCAACTCGGTATTGAATGAAGAGATTTGGATCAATTTGACATCACCATTGAAGCATACATTGGTCAGTGGTGCAGTATCTACGATTGATAACTCAATGGAAATTCAATCGGTTAATTGCCTTAGATGGGATGGACAAGGTTGGTTTTGCGGCACATTTGATGGTTTAGGGGTTATTTCAGCAGCTGATTACCACGGTGTAGATGTTGCAAATGGCGCAACTATCGCAATACTTGGAGGCGGTGGTGCTGCCAGAAGTACTGCTCACTCCTGGATAAATGGTGGTGGCAAAGTAATCGCCTTGGAAGGACGTCGTCCATTATCTGGCGAAGATTGGATTGATGGCAAACAATACAATGGTGGAATTGATATTTTCATCAACTTCGATGGAGGCGATATCAGCGATAATCAGGAGGCTATTATTGCTCAAGAAAAAGCACAATACGTTTTTGAAGCACCATACTCGATGATGCAGGGGACTGGAGAAGAAAGAGTTTCACAGTTAGCGCAAGGCCCATTCAATGGACGTTGGTTACTTGTGGGTCAGCATTTGGAGTGCTGGTCCAATTTCTGGGCTCCTCAATTAGGTGATATGCTACCATCCGTTGGATTGCTATTGACTAAATTGGCACATGCTGAAGCCATTATAGACTCATATGCAAAGTAACGAAGCATCAAATAACAATGGCTTACAGTTGCCACACAGTGGCAAGTATGAAGGGATTTGTAAAACCATCAATTATAATATTATCAATGCTGATAATTTCAACGCTATTTCCGCTAGTCGCCGCATCTCTATTGCAAGAGGATGATGACTTCCAACCAATACACCAAGGGATCGATTATCCGGTAGGGTGGAGTGATATTGAACTCGGTTTTGGCCCGAATTCACAGAGTTTTGAGATGATATATCCTGCTATGTCGGGTGGAAGTGAGGATGAAATGGCAGGCAATGGGCCATTTCCTTGGGTGCTATTTTTTGTTTCTAGCGGCGAATCCATAGATGGATATATGGGGTTAACCAATGAGATTGTAAAGCGTGGTTATATTGTTCTAGTAAGCCAAGAAATGAGTGATTCAAATGACCTTTCAGAAGGCTTAGAAATCGCCCAAACCGCATTAGAGTTGATGAATGATACAAATAATTCTCATTCGATAGTTCTAGGCGGTTTCGGAAATATTGATGTTAATCACTGGGCACTTGCCGGTCATGGTGTGGGTGCAATGGCCGCAACATCACTGTATCCATATTGGCTAGCCAGTGATGAGGGAAACTCCACCCATGGGCCTAGTGGGATATTTGCAGTAGGCGCCGACTTTTCATCTTGGGAACAACGAACTGGTTTGTTTTCAATGGCCGATTGGCAGGCACCTCTGCCAAATACTGGTCTATTCATTACAGGTACTGCTGATGAGATTGCACCTGCCTCTGATGCGATTGACAGGCTTCAATTAATCAATGGCTTTTCTTGGCAGATGATGCATCTATTAGGTGCAAATCACTATCAATTCCAAGATACAACTTCAATTTTTGAAATCGGTGATGGCGAAGCAACAATGAGCAAAGAATCTCAATTAGACTTGAGTTCAACACACATCGTTGCATATTTGGATGCAGCATTAAAGGGAGAGCATAGCCGCTTCCGTGATGCTTTCAATCGGCCGGTTTCGTCGGAAATTACTTCAGATCCCGATTCTTATATTGAAGAGGATTTATCTTCTGCGGACTGGCTCAAAGTAGGTGCTGTTTGGTCAGTACCTGCCAATAATGAATCGGTTGGTCCTGAAGATACAGTCAATTTGAAAATGAATTGGACTCTTCGCAACGCATCACCATATTCGCAGTTGCCAAGTAACTGGAATGTGTCAGTAGTTTGTGATATCGATTCATCTCTTAACACAACTGAAGGACAAATTGACAGCAATGGGGTAGCAATTTGTTTATTCCCAATGGCTGATGTTCAGCCTGGAGCAAATCGTTTATTCATCAGTGTATATGTTGAAGGAGCCCCTTCTCATCGGTACTTAGACATCATGCGAACAGATTCACCACTAGTTGTTTTGACTCCACCTGCGATTATTGACATACCTCAAAGGGGCAGTACTCATGTTGCTAATGGACTAATTGCATATGACCCAGACGGCCAGAGTGTCTACATTGATAATGCAACATTAGTCGGGACAAACTCTCAGCATTTCCACTTCCAAATAGATTCAGACAATCTTGGTTTTACAGTGTTTCATAGCCTAGATGAAGAATGGACTGGCTTGAATAATTTGAGACTCGATTTGAGAGCAGGCGGGCAAACTATTGATGAAGCAACAACAGAAATAACGCTTCGAGTAATGCCGGTTGATGATGCTGCTAGTTTGATTAAAAACATCCCATTACAACAAATGGATGAGGATTCAGAGTCAATCATATTGAATCTCTCAGAATATGTATTCGACCCAGAAGGAGAAGAAATTGCAGGCCTAGTAAGCGAAAACTCATCGCAATTAGGCCCCGTTTCAATAGATATAGCAGATGGTTTGGTCACTATTACTCCACTAGCAAATCAAAATGGTGCAGTGGTGGTTCATATGCTGGTTGGAGATGGTTTTAATCCAGCATTAAACTTAGATATTCCTATCAATGTCGTAGCAATTGATGATATTTTGATAACCAATAATTCCTCATGGCAAATCAATGCTACCGAAGATGAATCACTTACTATTGATTTAGGTGGCTTTGCATACGACCTTGATGGCGATTCTTTATTGTGGTTAATAGAGGGTGGTGAATCCTCAAAATGTAGTTTTGTTATTGCTGGTGAAGATCTGATAGTCAATATGAAACCAGATAAATTTGGAACTTGTAATTCTCAAACCTTGAATGTAACCGATGGAACTACCTCTTATTCTGCTCTTTTGAATGTGACAATTTCACCTCAACCGGATTTACCAACTATTGGAATTGGCAATGTCAATCTACTCGATAATCTAGCAGCAACGGTTCAATGGGATCTTATTGATTTGGATGGAGGGCAACAATCAACTGTGAGTTTTTCTCTCGAAAACATCACGCAAAATGTCACTTCATCATGCAGTAATGATGAGTCACAATACATCTCTAAATGTGTTACTATGCTCGTTTTACCATTGCAACATGACGGTAATATCACAATTACCATCCGCGTTACTGACTTGGAATTAAATCAAACAGTAGGAGTCGAATATACCTTGGACATGAATATTAAACCACCAGTTGAAGAAGCAGAAATCATTCAAAGTAGTTCGATATCTTCGGAAATGATAATTGGATTAGTAGGTGTCTTATTGTTGCTTATTATTATTGCCTCAATCAGCAAGAATTCTAATTTTAACGCTCAATTATTGCGCCAGCAAGAATTGGATGTTGAACAACTGATTGTAATCGATGAAGAAAGTAGTGATAGACAAGAAGAGTCAGAAACGAGCTCAACCGGTCTTCTAGCAAGAGCGAAGAAAATCTAGTTCACAGTGGAATATTGCCATGTTTCTTAGGAGGGGTCCATTCACGCTTTGATTTGATTATATTGAGTGCACGGCATAATCGCATTCTTGATTCTTCAGGTTCAATGACATCATCCAACCATCCATTACGGGCAGCGACATATGGGTCTCCGAATTTGTTCTTATATTCAGCCACAAGACGAAGGCGAACTTCTTCTTTAAGTTCATCTTCAACAGCGTTAATTTCTCTACGGTGAATTACATTGACTGCACCTTCTGCACCCATTACTGCCAATTCTGCAGTTGGCCAAGCAACGTTGTAATCGCTCTGTAAGTGCTTGCAAGACATTGCTAAATATGCGCCGCCGTAGGCTTTTCTCGTGATCAAAGTTAATTTTGGAACTGTTGCTTCGGCATAGGCGAATAACAACTTTGCACCGTGCCTAATGATTCCACCCCATTCTTGAACTACACCAGGAAGGAATCCAGGGACATCTTCAAAAGTCACTAATGGGATATTGAATGCATCACAAGTTCTTATGAAGCGAGCCGCTTTTATTGAAGCATCAATATCTAGGCATCCTGCCAACACCTTAGGTTGATTACCAACAACTCCAACTGGCATTCCATTCAATCGGGCAAAGCCAATTACAATATTTTCTGCATAGGCGTCAAATAATTCCACGAAAATTCCATCATCGACAACTTCCTCAATTACCTTGACCATATCATATGGTTTGTTTGGGTTGT
>Ga0209502_10001043_pt1 | contig 27166 bp, 32 predicted proteins | sample ArcticOcean_MG_C_10_FD_187442 | JGI IMG/M metagenome (GOLD analysis project Ga0209502, IMG submission 187442) | Marine microbial communities from western Arctic Ocean - ArcticOcean_MG_CB11_90 (SPAdes) (version 2) | ecosystem: Environmental > Aquatic > Marine > Oceanic | place: Arctic Ocean... | reverse complement strand
ATGTAGATGAATCTTATTCAAATAAATTAAAAGCAGAAGAAATTACAGACTTTTTAGCCGAAAAGAAAGCTAGCTTTTACTCTAATATTATTAAAAAAAATACAGTAGTGATAACTAGTGATACTATTGTATGGATAAAAGATAAAGCATTAGGGAAACCTAAAAATAACAAAAACGCTAAAGAAATTTTAAGAACCCTTAGTGATAACACTCACAAAGTGATTACCTCTTTTTGTATAAAAACAATTGATAAGAAAATAATAGTAAATGACACAACTAAAGTGTCATTTAAAAAACTTACTGAACAAGAAATAGATTATTATGTCGACAATAACAATGTTTTAGATAAAGCTGGTGCATACGGCATACAAGACTGGATTGGATATATAGGCATAACTAGCATCGAAGGGACATATAATAATGTAATGGGGCTACCTACACACTTGCTTTATAAAGAATTAATGAAATTATAATTATGGAAAAGAAAAAAAGAAAATGGACCAAACTATATTCAATGCTATTAATAGCTAATATAGCTTATCTAATTATTTTTCATTTAATAACTTTAAAATATAACTAATGCAACTATTAGATTGGATTGTTTTATGCTTAACCCTTTTGACTATAGTTGTCTATGGTACTTTAAAAACCAGGGGAGCAAAAAATGCAGTTGACTATTTAAAAGGTGGTAGTGAAGCTAAATGGTGGACGATTGGAATATCCGTAATGGCTACTCAAGCTAGTGCTATAACTTTTTTATCAACTCCAGGTCAGGCATTTAACGATGGGATGGGTTTTGTTCAGTTTTATTTTGGACTACCAATTGCTACCGTTATTATATGCATGGTTTTTATACCAATTTATCATAAACTAAAAGTATTTACAGCCTATGAATTCCTCGAATCTAGGTTTGACTTAAAAACAAGAACATTAACCTCAGTATTATTTTTAATACAAAGAAGTCTAGCAGCTGGTATAACTATTTTTGCTCCAGCTATTATTCTATCCTCAGTACTAGGTTGGGATTTAAAAACACTTAATATAATTATTGGTCTACTCGTAATTATTTATACAGTTTCTGGAGGAACAAAGGCCGTTAACTATACTCAAAAATATCAAATGGGAGTAATCTTTACCGGTCTAATAATTACATTTCTGATAATTATATCGTCTTTACCAGATAATGTTTCATTTGAAAAAGCAATAGAAATAGCTGGAGCTAACGATAAAATGAAAATTTTAGATTTCTCTTTTGATTTTGATAATAGATATACATTTTGGAGTGGGATTTTAGGTGGAACTTTTTTAATGTTGTCTTATTTTGGAACAGATCAAAGTCAAGTTCAAAGATACCTTTCTGGTAAATCTTTAAAAGAAATGCAAATGGGCATGATTTTTAATGGAATTCTTAAAATACCGATGCAATTTTTTATTCTTTTTATTGGAGTAATGGTTTTTGTTTTTTATCAATTCAACCCTTCCCCATTAAATTTTAATCGTCAAGCAGAAAAAATTGTAGAACAGTCAGAAAGGGCTAAAGACTACTCAGATTTAAAATCATCTTTAGATGAAGTGTATTATTTAAAAAATAAGATTACAAATGAATACTTAGATGATAATAAAGATGATTTTAAAGTTGAAATTAAAAAACTTAATAAAAGAGAAAAAGGAATAAGAGAAAATGCAAAGAGAATTATAGATGAAGTTTCTCTTAATTCATCTAAAAAAACAGAATCAAATGACAAAGATTATGTGTTTATTAGTTTTATACTTGATAATCTTCCTAAAGGTCTAATAGGTCTTTTAATTGCAGTGATTTTAAGTGCTGCAATGTCATCAACGGCAAGTGAATTAAATGCATTGGCCACTACCACTACTATAGATATATACAACAGAAACAGAAAAACAAAATCAACTGAGATGCATACAGTTAACGCTACTAAAATATTTACTGTTATGTGGGGGGTGTTGGCTATATCTATTGCATGCGTTGCTTACTTAGCAGATAATTTAATACAGTTAGTAAATATAATTGGCTCTATATTTTACGGAAACGTACTTGGTGTTTTTCTTATTGCTTTTTTTATTAAATATATAAAATCCAACGCTGTATTTGTTGGAGCCTTAATAACTCAGCTAATAATTATATATATATATTATATAGATTTAGTTCCATATTTATGGCTAAATGTAATTGGAGCATTAGCAGTAATACTAATATCTTACCTACTTCAAATAATAAATAATTTAAAAAAATAAATATTACATACTAGCCCACAAATCAATAGAGTCTAAATTCATTTTCTCGTAATCAGAATTACCAGCTTTTATTGATTTCTCCAAAGATACTTTAGCTATCTCAGTAGCTGATTTGTAATCCTTTAGAGCAGCGTATATTAAGGACTGCTGTCTTAAATGATAAAACTTTGGCTCATCCATCATTTCAATAGACTGGTCCATCCATGACTTAGCATTTTCAAGGTCTCTATTTTCTTGTAGTAAGTAAAGAGCAGCCTTATATAAGTCGGATGATTTTGGGTTTTTCAATACTTCTTTAATGCTGCCCATTACTATATCTGCAGTTGGTAATTGAATATTAACTCCAACGTAAACATCATCCCATGCAATACCTAGAGTGAAATTATTATTACTTATGTTGTCCATTGAAATTTGAAAAGTTTCTACTTTAGAAGATAATTTTACACTGGGGATTGTTGTTTTTACAGCTACTTTATTTTCATCCCATTTAGAAGGTAATCCCCAATTATTAGAATCTGAATATAAAATAAACTCCCAAGATTCTACACCAGGAATAGTATATATAGAATATGTACCAGCCTCTATTGTAGTTTCATCAATTATTACAGATGTACTAAATGAAATAATGCTATTTTCATTAGCACCAGTTCTCCACATCTTATCATAAGGAACTAAATTCCCATAGACTACCCTGTTTCTAACAGACGGTCTAGCATATTTAATAACAACATCAGTTAATCCTGCTTTTTGTTCAAATTTTGCAGTTGGACTAGGAGCTGGCATTTCCATTTGTTTTACCTCTTCAGAGATCTCAGTACTGGCATCCGTATTACAAGATAAAAATATTAGTGAAATTAAAGACAATCGGAATATTAGTAATAAATTTTTCATAATGTATTTAAATAGATTAGTTTAGATTTTAAAAAATGAAGTTAAAATATTAATTTTGCAACTCAATATTTTTTAAAGATAAATTAACAAATATTATAAATATGAAAAAATACTCTATTGAATTTTTAGGTACATTTTTTTTATTATTAATTAGCGGTCTTGCAGATAACCCTATAGCTATTGGAGTTGGTTTGGCTGTTTTATGTTACATAGGTGGACATATTTCAGGAGCTCATTACAACCCAGCTGTAAGTATAGCCATGGTTATAAGAGGGGAAATAAACAAAGTCGAATGTTCTAAATATATAATCTCACAAGTTTTAGGTGCAATTGCAGCTTCGTTTATATATTTCTTAATAACCAATAATATATTTGAAATACAGCCTAGCAGTGATACAACTAGAGTACAGTTTTTAATTTCTGAATTTATTTTTACTTTTTTATTAGTGTTAACTATCTTATTTGTTGCTACACATCCAAAACTTAAAGGAAATCAATTTTATGGGGCTGTAATAGGACTTTGTGTTATGACTAGCCAATATTCAATTGGTGAGATTTCTAGCTCCGCATTAAACCCTGCTATTTCAATAGGGCCAGCTTTGTTTAATATATTTAATGGTGAGGGAAGTAACATGTCATTAGCATTTAGTCCTTATTATGTTGTAATAACAATTATCAGTGGTATTTTTGCTGCTTATTTATTTAAATTTTATTTAAAAGAAAATAATTAATGGTTCATTTTGATCAAGAAAAGCTAGACAGCTTACATAACATTTATAAAATAAATTTAATAAATAGTTGCTCTGGATATAAACCAGCTAATTTAATTGGGACTGTTTCAAAAAGTGGTGTAGAGAATGTTGCAATATTTAGCTCTGTAATTCATGTTGGATCTAACCCACCTCTATTAGGATTTGTAGTACGACCTTCAGGCGATGTACCACGTAATACATATAAAAACATTATAGAAACTGGGGTTTACACAATCAATCACGTCTTTGAATCCATAATAGATGATGCACACCACACCTCTGCTAGATATGACGAAAATATCTCAGAATTTGATGTAACTGATTTAAACACTGAATATAAAAAAGAAATCACTCCTCCTTTTGTAAAAGGATCCCCTGTTCAAATGCAAATGCAGTATGTTAATGAGTATTATATTAAAGAAAACAATACAACACTTGTTCTTGGAAAAATAATTAACCTTTTTGTGAAAGATGAAATTATTGAGAAAGATGGATATATAAATTTAGGAAAAGGAGATGTAGCTACAGTAACAGGTTTAGACGGATATTCAGTCCCAAAATTGAAAAATAGAAAAGGCTACCAAAGACCTAAATCAAATATTTAATTAAACAAAAAAATAAATGTTAATATTTCTATAATGTAGAGATATTTTGATATACCTTTTTGTAGATTTACTCTCTATATTATTATAATTAACAATAGGAAAATATTTTTTACTTATATTGGAAGAATTATATAATAATTAAAAATTAAATGTCATGGAATTAATTGAAAGAGCACTAGAGTTTGAAACTAGAAAAACTTCTTATAAAACAACTAATGAGAGAATTGTAGCGTCAAGAATAGTCAAGGCCCTTATTTTAGACATAAATGAAGTTTATAAAGAAAGTAAAGATGCTGAACTTATGGATCTCATGAAAAGATTAACTGTCATCAAAAGAAAAATAGAAAAAAGATTAAAAGGTAGACCAGGATCATAACATATGAATAAAATATTAGTAATTGGAGGTAGTAGAGGAATTGGAAAAGAAGTTATCAACGAACTTATAAATGATAATTTAATAATAAACTTCAGTAGGAACAAACCCGAATTAAGCCACGCAAATTTAACTCATCACACAATAGATGTGTTAAGTAGTGAACTCCCCGATCTAGAGGATATTTCAACTATTGTCTATTGTCCAGGTAGTATAAATCTTAAACCAATAGGTAGATTTTCTTTGGACGAGTTTAGAGAAGATTTCGAGATAAATGTTATTGGAGCTGTAAAAGTTATTCAAAAATATATTTCAAGTTTAAAAAAATCTACTAATGCTTCAATACTTTTATTTAGCACTGTTGCAACAAAATTAGGAATGCCATACCATGCTAGTGTAGCTGCTTCAAAATCTGCTGTTGATGGACTTGTCAAAACTTTGGGAGCAGAATTAGCCCCTAAAGTTAGGGTTAACGCCATAGCGCCCACAATAACAAATACTGACCTTGCTTCTAAATTACTTAGAAACGAAAAAGTAATCGAAAATATGATAGAAAGACATCCATTAAAAAAAATACTTAACCCTGAAGAAGTAGCTAAAATGGCTAAGTTTCTTATTTCTACTGATGCAGCTTCAATTTCAGGTCAGACATTTAATCTTGATGCTGGAATTGTATCTTTTAAAATTTAAGTTTTTATGAAATTATTAAATAGTTTTTTACTAGTAATTAGTTTAACATTAATACCTCAAATTATGAATAGTCAAAATTCAATATATGATATATCAATTACTGGAATTGATGGTAAAGAGATTAAAATTTCTGAATTTAAAAATAAACATATTTTATTCGTAAATGTAGCCTCAAAATGTGGGTTTACAGGCCAATATGAAGGTCTTCAAGAATTATATGAAAAGTATAAATCGAATTTAGTTGTTGTTGGAGTGCCAAGTAACGAATTTGGTGGTCAAGAGCCTGGAACATCACTTGAAATTGCAACTTTTTGTACAGATAAATATGATGTAGACTTTGTGATGACAGAAAAAGTTAAAGTTAAGGGAAATGAGCAGCATCCATTATACAAGTGGCTGACAAATAAGGATTTAAATAATGTGAGTAGCTCTACTGTAAGATGGAATTTTCAAAAATACTTAATAAATGAACAGGGTGAATTTGTAAATTATTGGTATTCGCTTACCAAACCAATGAGTGAAAAAATTACCAAATATTTAGAATGAAAATAATAATTAGAACTCTATTATTTCTTTTTATAAATTTTGTTCTTGTTTTATACGTTGGAAACCTATTAATGGATGATGGGGCATCATCCGAATGGTATCTAAATCTTATAAAAGCACCATGGACTCCAGCAGGTTGGGTATTTGGATTTGCTTGGACATTTTTAATGTTATGCTTTGCAGTTTATCTTGCTAAACTCTCACTAATAAATACTTCCAAAAAGCTTATTTTAATTGTGTTGGTTCAATATTTTCTTAACATAATATGGAATTATCTATTTTTTAACCAACAAGAAATAATATTAGGCTTAATTGATATCACATTATTAACATTTACGGTTGCATTTATTTTATTAAAGTACCTTCCTGTTATGAAATATTATTCACTACTAATGCTTCCATACTTAATATGGCTTTTAATCGCAACTTCACTAAATCTATACATAGCTATTTATAACTAATGAAAATTTACAGATTCAAAAAAAGTCAATTATTACCAATAACAATAAATGAAGCCTGGGATTTCTTAAGCGATCCAAATAATTTAAAAAAAATTACTCCAGATTATATGGGTTTTAATATTTTAGAAAAAGAGGATACAAAAATGTATGCAGGTCAAATTATTCAATACATAGTAACTCCAATTTTGGGGATACCTACAAAATGGGTAACTGAAATAACACATGTAAAAGATAAAAGTTATTTTGTTGATGAACAACGGTTCGGACCTTATAGCTTATGGCATCATAAGCATTTCATTAAAGAAGTAGATGGAGGAATCGAAATGTTAGATATAATTGATTACAAAATTCCGTTAGGTTTTATAGGTAGGTTAGTAAATCCAATATTAGTAAAACCTAAGCTTAATGAAATATTTAATTATAGAAAAAAGAAATTAGTTGAACTTTTTGGAGAACTTAAATAATGAGAGAAAAGATTAGTTTTTTTTGGTTTAGAAGAGATTTAAGAATAGATGATAACACTGGACTCAGTAAAGCTCTTAACGGGGATCATAAAATAATTCCACTATTTATCTTTGATAGTGAAATCACTGACGAACTTGAAATAGATGATCCTAGAATTAATTTTATTTATGATCAATTAAGTTCAATTAATATTAAAGTCAGTTCACTTTACAACTCTAAAGTTTTAGTATTAAAAGGTAATCCATTACAGGTAATTCAAGATTTAATCAACAAGTATGATACACATGCTTTTTACACAAATAATGATTATGAACCTTACGCTATTAATAGAGACAACAAAGTACATGATCTTTTAAAAGATAATGGTGTTAAATTTCTAAGCTTCAAAGACCAAGTTATTTTTGAAAAAAATGAAATCACAAAAGATGATAAAACTGCATATGTAGTATACACCCCATATATGAAAAAATGGAAAGTCAAGCTACAGACTTTAGATTTAGATAAACAAATCAATAACATTTTAGTAAATAATTTTAGATCTAATAATGAAGATTTTAATTGGTATGATTTAGAGTATTTTGGTTTTAAGAAATCTAATAAAAAAATACCTAATTATAAGCTTAATGATAGTCTTATTGAAAATTATCAAAAAGAACGAGACTTTCCAGCTTTAGACTCTACAACTAAAATAGGGCCTCATTTAAGGTTTGGAACAGTAAGTATTAGAAAAATTGTATCTGAAGTAATTAATAGTGAAAATGAAGTTTTCTTGCAAGAACTAATATGGAGAGAATTCTTTATGCAAATTTTATGGTTTTTCCCCAACACTCAAACTAAATGCTTTAAAGTTAAATATGAAAAAGTACAATGGTTAAAGGACGAAGTCTCATTTAAGCAATGGTGTGAGGGTAAAACTGGATACCCAATAGTAGATGCAGGAATGAGAGAATTAAACTCTACAGGCTATATGCATAACAGAGTTAGAATGGTTACTGCTAGTTTTTTATGCAAACATTTATTATTAGATTGGAGATTAGGTGAGGCATATTTTGCAAAAAAACTTTATGATTATGAATCTTCTAGTAATATAGGTAATTGGCAATGGGCAGCTGGTACAGGGGTAGATGCAGCTCCATATTTCAGAATATTTAACCCCACAACTCAAGCCTTAAAATTTGATAAGGAATTGAAATATATTAATAAATGGGTGACTGATTTAAATGATCTAAACTATCCTCAACCAATAGTTGATCATAAGTTTGCTAGACAGAGGTGCTTAGAAGCTTACAAAAAAGGTTTAGAATAAGTTATTAAAAATTTCTATATTTAGTATCTAAACAATTTTTTTATGAAAAAGCACACTACTCTGTCCTTACTATTCATGTTTTCTATGAATATAATTTTCTCCCAATCTGAAATTTCAGAAATAAATAAAGATATTTTAAATTCAATTGAAAAGCATTCCTCAAATCTGATTAACATTAGTGATAAAATATGGAACCTTGCTGAAACTGCTTTTAACGAGCATGAGTCTTCTAAACTATTAGCCGATTACGCTTCTGAGAATGGTTTTAACGTAGAAATGGGTGTCGCAGGTATGCCAACAGCTTTTGTTGCCACTTACGGACAAGGAGAGCCAGTTATTAGTGTTTTAGGTGAGTTTGATGCTTTGCCTGGAATATCTCAAGAAACTAAACCTATAAAATCTCCACTTGTAGATGGAGGAGCTGGACATGGTTGTGGTCATAATTTATTTGGATCAGGAAGTTTGGGTGCTGCAATTGCTATAAAAGAATTAATAGAGAGTGGAAAAATAAGTGGTACAGTTAAGTTCTTTGGGACTCCGAGTGAAGAAAAATACTTTGGCAAAATATGGATGGTTAAAGAAGGTTTATGGGACGATGTTGATGTTAATATTAGCTGGCATCCTGCTGCACAAACTGCTGCAGATGTACAAAGCTCTTTAGCATTGGTTGATTTTAAAATTGAGTGGTTCGGTCAAGCCGCACATGCATCTATGGATCCATGGAACGGTAGAAGTGCTTCAGATGCATTAGAACTATACACAACTGGTGTCAATTACTACAGAGAGCATGTACAGCCAACTGTAAGAATGCATTATCACATACAAGATGGAGGACAAGTAGTTAATGTTGTGCCGGATTACTCTAAGCTGTGGATGAGAGTGAGAGACACTAAAAGGTCTGGCATGAATCCAGTTTATGAAAGAGTTGTAGAAATGGCTGAAGGAGCTGCAATTTTAGCAGATGTAGACTTTAAAGTATCTCTAATTTCAGGAATTTATGAAGTTTTAGTTAATAGAACTGGAGGAGCAGTTATGCAAAAAAACTTAGAGCTACTAGGTCCAATTAAATATACAGATAATGAAATTACATTTGCAAAAAAAATTCAAGAGGTAACTTTAAAACCTCAAGTAGGTATGGATGCAGAGATTAGACCATTATTAGATACAAGAGAACATCCCGGCGGAGGTTCCACTGATGTAGGAGATGTTAGCTGGAATGTTGCTAATATTAATTTAGGTGTTGCAACTGCACCTGTAGGAACACCATGGCATTCATGGGCTGTAGTAGCTTGTGGAGGTATGAGTATTGGACACAAAGGAATGCTACATGCTTCTAAAGCTATGGCAATGACTATGTCAGACCTATACCTAAATAAAGAATTAGTAAAAAATATTAAAAATGAGTATTTAGAAAGAAAAGGAGATGAAGTATATGAAGCAATGGTTCCAGAAGGACCACCGCCTGTAAATGATAATTAAACCCTTTCTATTTTAGCTCCTATAGACCTTAATCTTTCATCAATATTTTCATATCCCCTATCAATTTGCTCTATGTTATGAATAGTTGATGTTCCCTTAGCAGAAAGAGCTGCTATTAATAAAGAAATTCCTGCTCTTATATCTGGAGATGTCATTGTAGTAGCTTTTAACATTGATTTAAAGTCATGACCTATGACTGTAGCTCTATGTGGATCACATAAAATAACTTTAGCACCCATGTCAATCAATTTATCAACAAAAAATAATCTACTTTCAAACATTTTTTGATGAATAAGAACACTTCCTCGAGCTTGTGTAGCTACTACTAATATAATACTTAGTAAATCAGGTGTAAAGCCTGGCCATGGTGCATCGGAAATTGTTAGTATTGAACCGTCAATATAGTTTTGAATTTCGTAACCATTTTCATGGCCTGAAACAAATATATCATCATTCTTTTTTTGAATATTTATTCCTAGTTTTCTAAAGATAAATGGAATTTGGCCTAAATTTTCCCAACTAACATTTTTAATAGTCAAATCGCTTTTAGTCATAGCAGCTAAACCAATCCAACTACCAATCTCTACCATATCTGGAAGCATAGTATGTTCAGTTCCATTTAGAGTTTTTACTCCTTCAATGATTAAAAGATTTGATCCAACTCCAGAAATTTTAGCACCCATTCTATTTAGCATCTTGCATAACTGCTGAATATAAGGCTCACATGCAGCATTATAAATAGATGTTTTTCCTTTTGCTAAAACTGAAGCCATTAATATATTTGCGGTTCCCGTAACTGAAGCTTCATCTAATAAAATATAAGCACCTAGTAGTTGATCAGATTCAACTCCATAGAAATTATCCTCTTTTCTATATCTAAATTTAGCACCTAGTTTAATAAGTCCTTCAAAGTGAGTATCTAACCTTCTTCTTCCTATTTTATCACCTCCTGGTTTAGGAATATAACCTTTACCAAACCTCGCCAACAAAGGACCAACAATCATAATAGACCCTCTTAAACCTTTTCCATCAATCTTAAACTCATCAGATTCAAGATAACTTAAATCAATTTGATCACTTTGAAATGTATAGGAATTATTGTCAATTTTATTTACTTTAACACCAAGCTTTATTAGTAAACTAATTAGCTTATTTACATCAATAATATTTGGGATATTATTGATTTTAACTTTTTTATCTGTTAAAAGAACAGCACAAAGTATTTGGAGTGCTTCATTTTTTGCACCTTGAGGAAATATCTCTCCTTTAAGTTTGTGTCCACCTTCTATTTTAAATGATTGCATTAGAACTTAATATCTTTTTCTTGGTTTATTACTCTTCTTAAAAGGCTTTTTAACAGGAAACTTTTTTCTATCTTTTAGTAAGAGTTCTGAATCTTGAAGTTTTTCATCAGAGTTACGTAAATCAATTTTACCATCAGACAATTCAAATAATTGGTTAAAAATAACAACATCAGTAACTGTATCTTTATTCCAGTTTAAAAAACATTTCTTCATGTGGTTAGCAATGGTATACATCAATGCTTCTTTCATTTCACCTTCGTCCCATGTTATAGCAACATCTATCATCGTTTTGATATTGTTTCCATAATAACGATATTTTGGAAAATTTTGAGGATAAGCTAGAGGAGATGGTCTTGCTTCCAGAACTTCTCTGGATGGTTTATCATAGGGAGACTCTGCATCTAATTTGAAGTCTGACATAATAAATAATTGATCCCATAATTTATGCTGAAAATCAGCGACATCTCTAAGATGTGGCTGCATGTTACCCATAACAGAAATAATAGCTTTAGCTAATTTATTCCTTTCCTCTTTTGTTTCTCTGGAAGTAGCATGGTTAATCATTTTCTGTACATGTCTACCATATTCAGGAATTATTAAAAACTCTCTTTCAGTATTGTACTCTATGTTATCGATCAAAATTATATAAATTAAATTATGTTACTAGTGAAGTATTATTAACCAGCAAAATACAAAAAAAAATCAATTACCGTAACTTTATAAGGATATTACTTCTGGTATTTTTTCACCAACTTCTTTATATATATCAATAATATCTAACGGAGATTTCATAAAAACTTTTATAGAAATACTTGAATATTTATTATTTTTTGAAGACTTGATATTTATCTGAGGTTTTAAATCTTTAAAGATAACTTTGATTAGTTTGAGATTATCCGATTCAGACTTAATTATAAACTTGTAAAGATAAAAATCAGGCCAGGTATTTGTAGAGCCTAATTGTAGTTGTAATTTATTATAAAATTCGTCAGATTTACTCATATGAAAGTAAAATTAAGTAATTATTTAAATATAGTGGTAATTAATATTTTTTATATTACTTATTAATCACGATTTTTACTAAATAATAAATTAAGTATGTCAAAAAAAATCCTAATTACAGGAGGCCCTGGCACAGGTAAAACCGCATTAATAAACAAACTAGTTAGTAAAGGCTGTACTTGTTTTGAAGAAAAGTCTAGGGAAATAACTTTATCTTATAAGAAAAAAGGAATTGACCAATTGTTTTTGAGTAAACCACTACTTTTTAGTGAATTATTACTTGACTCAAGAATTAGCCAATACTTAGAATCAAAAATAACGAAAGTTGACCATGTGTTTTTTGACAGAGGTATACCTGATATTTTAGCTTATTTAAATTTTAAGAAAACAAAATATGAAGAAAAATTTTTAAATGCCTGTAAAGATTATAGATATGATATCGTATTTATGTTAAGACCTTGGGAAGAAATATTTATCAATGATAAAGAAAGATATGAAAACTTTCAAGAGCTAGTAGAAATTGACAAATGCCTTTACAAAACATACACAAAACTTAATTATATAGTGATTGAAATCCCAAAAGCTTCTATTAATGAGAGAATGGATTTTATACTACAGTTTATAGAAAATAACAAGTTATGTTAAAAACTTTTAAAATTGCTTTTTTTGGAACTACTGATTTTGCTGTGGAAACATTAGATCTAATTAAGGATCATTATAATGTAGGTGCAGTGGTTACCTCTCAAGACAAACCAGCTGGTAGAGGCTTAAAAATTAGAGAATCTGCAGTTAAAATCTATGCAAAAAAAAATCAATTAAAAACTCTTCAACCTGTTAACCTAAAAAGTATTTCCTTCGAAGAAGAGTTAATTAAATTAAATTGCGACATGTATGTAGTCGTAGCATTTAGAATGCTGCCAAAATCTATTTGGAGTATCCCTAAATTAGGTACAATTAATCTTCACGCCTCTCTCCTACCCAATTACCGAGGAGCTGCACCTATAAATTGGGCTATTATTAACGGAGAGACTAAAACAGGTGTATCTACATTTTTTATTAATGAAAATATTGATACAGGAGATATAATAGATCAAAGTGAAGTTGAAATAGATAAACATGAAAATGCAGGAGATTTATACAATAAATTAAAAAAAATAGGAGCAACTTTAGTTATCAATACAATTGGGATAATTATTTCGAATGACATTATATTAAAACCTCAGATAGAATTATCTGAGCCAAGCTCTGCAAATAAACTCACAAAGGAAAACTGTACATTAAACTGGACTAGTAATTCAATAAATATATATAATAAAATAAGAGGTCTTAGTCCTTATCCTGGTGCTACAAGCACTTTGAATCATTTTAATCAAAATTTAAAAGTTATTTTTTATAGTTCTTCTATAGAAATAGTACCTCATGATTTAAAATTTGGGGAAATTATTATAGAAAAAAAACAAATTAAAGTAGCAACTAAAGACGGATTTATAATTCCTTTAGAATTAAAAATTCAAGGTAAAAAAAGAATGAGAATTTCAGATTTAATAAATGGATTTAAGTTTAATGTAAACTCTAGATTTATTTCATAATGACAAATTTAAAAAAAGGAGACATACTAATAGCTGACCCTAGTATAATCAATGATAATCAGTTTAACAGATCATCAATTATTATTACATCTAGCTCTATTGAAAACGAAGTCGTAGGTTTAATAATCAATAAAAAGTTAAATTATAATTTACAAGACGTAGTGCCAGAAATTAAATCACATTTTGATGTGTACGATGGAGGACCAGTAAACAAAGACAATTTATATTTTATTCACAACAATAATCAATTAATACCAAACAGCATAAAACTGCGTGAAAATCTGTACTGGAGTGGTGATTTTAACAGCGTAATAGAATTAATTAATTCAAAGAAAATAAACAGTGAGAATATTAAGTTTTGTTTAGGCTATACCGGTTGGTCAGCCAAACAACTAATAGATGAAATGAAAAATGAAAACTGGATAAAATGTAAAGAAACAAGTAATAAAGAGATTTTTTCTAATATGAACTCATTTTGGAAGTCAAAAATGATAGAGCTTGGGGGTGAATATTCTCTTTGGTCTAACACTCCTAAAGACCATTTACACAATTAGTGAGTTGAGTCTCTTTTTTATAATTTCAGTTATACTACTAGAAAATATTTTTTTTCTGAAGCTGTTAACAGACTTAATGCCAAAATCAATATTGATAACAAATAATTCGTCAGATTTTTGAATATCAAAAACTGATAAAGACTCTTCTAAAACTGTATATCCATCAATATTATTATTAATAAGTTCAATTATTTTAGATCTCATAACATTATTACTACAACCATCTTTTAAAGGGGGTGTAAAAATTTTATTTTCAATTATAGCAAAAACATTACCATTCAAAGTTTCTGAAACAACTTTAGAATTGTTTAAAACTATGCAATCTTTAAAATCATTTTCTTTACAATACCTTAGGCCAATCTTATTAATTAGTTGATTATTTGCACTAATATTAGACAACAAACCTGTGTTTTTGAAATAGTCTTTAAAAACATCTAGATTATATTGTATAGCACTATCATCTAGATAATTCAAATCTCCCATAGAGTAAATATAAAACTTAACTGAATTACTATTTTCATTGGCTAATTCGGGATTACAAATTAAAACTTTCATTAATTTATTTTCCGAAACAAATCCTGATGTAGTGTATAAATCTGTTAGTTGCTTTTCTAAGTACTCAGGAGTGAAAGACATGGGGATTTTCATTTTTAAAATCCTCATTGAAGAAAGGAGGTTGAAATAATGATCCTCAAAAAAAAGAACTCTTTCTTTGTTTAAAATTATATTTTCAAAAATAAAGTCACCAGAAATAAGACTACTATTAAACAAAGATATTAAAGCGTCGTCATTAGGGAGTATTTGTCCATTAATGTTTACCATAAACTTACTATGAAGAACCTAATATTTTCTTTAAGTCTGAAATTTGATTAGCCCATAACATTTTAGACTCTTCCATTTCGTCTTCATCAGAAAAATCAGTAACTATTAAGGAAACATCTTTAGTGATATCATCAAATTGAATTCTAAATTCAAAAAAAGAATTGGACTGGTCATCTTCAAGCCATTTAAAGCGGACTTTTTCATTATTTTTTTTACTTAAAAGCTTAGCACTTTCCTCTGCTCCATCCCAAATAAAAATAAAAACATCACCTCTAATATTCACATTATCCGCAAACCATTCAGAAAGACCAGAAGGAGATGATATATACTGAAAAAGAAGTTTTTCCGATGCTTGAATTGGAAACTCAATTTCGTATTTTATTTTATCGCTCATTTATATAATATTAACAGGCAATATATACATTAAATGTGAAGTTTTATAATAAAAAAAAATAAATATTAACCAAACAATTATTGTTGTATATAATTTTAATTTTATATTTGCACCACCTTAATATGGCGAGATAGCTCAGATGGTTAGAGCGTCGGATTCATAACCCGGAGGTCCCGAGTTCAATTCTCGGTCTCGCTACTATTTTAAACTTTATTTATTATTATTTAGAATTTCAACAATTTCCTTAATAGAGACTAATTTCTGCGTACCATCTTTCATGTTTTTTAAACAAAATGATGATGATTCATATTCATTTTCTTCAACTATAATTACATAGGGAACCAGTATGTTATTAGCATATTTTAGTTGCTTTTTCAAACTACTAATATCGGGGTAAAAATCAGAGTTAATATTATTAGCTCTTAAACAACTAACAGCCTCTATAATATACCTTGTGTATTTAGAGTTTAAATTTGTGAAAAGAACTTTAGTATTTGATATATTAAATTCCGGAAATAGATTCATGGAATCCATTACAATATAAATTCTATCTAGGCCAAAACTTATTCCTATTCCACTAACATCATTAAGACCAAAAAGAGAAGTTAAATCATCATATCTTCCACCTGCAGCTATGGAACCAATATCTATATCGTCACTTGCATTTACTTCAAATATAGTTCCTGTATAATAACTCAAACCCCTTGCTAAAGAAGTATCTAACACTAACTTCGTAGTGTTTAGGTCATCTACAATTACAAGCTTATTAATAATAGATAAATCCTCAACTCCTTCTAAACCAACCTTGCTAGATTTAAATAATGTTTTAAGAGAGTTTAATCTAGAATCGAAATCACCATCGATAGACAAATACTTGATTAAAAAAGGTCTTAAAGGCTCATCCAATCCTAATTCTATAAATTGATCTACAACTTTAACTATCCCGATTTTATCAATCTTGTCTAAAACCACAGTTAACTCAACAAGTTTATTTTCTAAATTTAAAATTTCAGATAAGCCTATTAATATTTTTCTATGATTAATTCTGATTTTACAATTAGGAATACTTAAGTTTTTAAAAACATCAGAAAATAAATGAATAAAATCAACTTCCTGGAGTAAAGATTTTGAACCAATAACATCTGCATCACATTGAAGAAACTCTCTAAACCTTCCTTTTTGAGGTCTATCAGCTCTCCAAACCAATTGTATTTGATATCTTTTGAAGGGTAAATTAATTTCGTTTTGATTTTGAACTATATATCTAGCAAATGGTATTGTCAGATCATATCTAAGTGCCTTGTCTGAAATAGTAGAAGAAATAAGGTTTAGATCATCAGATAATAGCGTTGTATCTGTAATATTTTTTTTAAAATTTCCTGATTTTAAAATTTTAAAAATAAGCCTGTCCCCTTCATCTCCATATTTTCCTAGTAAAGTTTCTGTATTTTCAAAACTTGGAGTTTCAATTGGTGAAAAGCCAAACTTATTAAAACTAGATTTTATTGTATTAGTTATATAATCTCTTTTGAATACTTGAACAGAGTTAAAATCTCTTGTACCCTTTGATGTTAAGGCTTTAGCTTTCATAATAGAAATATATACAATTATTAATTAATTCAATAACTAGGGAATAATTAATTCGTTAAAATAGTCAAATAAATCGCCTTTGGTTATAACACCACCTTTTGTGATTAAATCAAATTTATCAGCTAATTTATCTTCCGAATAGTTTTTAGAAGAATTATATATTTTAACATTATCATCAAATAAATTATCTCTTAACCATGAAAATCCTTCAGAAGTAGAGAAATCTAATTCACTAAGTTCAGTGTAAATAGCAATAAAATGCATTTGTGATTTCTCAAAATGAAATAAATAAATATGATTTTTTGAAATATTTTCTAAATACTTTGTTTTCTCTAACACTTTAGCCCAAACAATATCACTAAACATATCTAGTATACCTTCAGCCTTTCCATCGCTACTATCTTTTAAAATAGTCCAATCTTCTTGAGTAATAGAATTTGAAGATAGAAAGTCAATAAACTCTTTATGAAGCTCAACAAATTGATTTTTAGTTAATCTGGAATATTTCATAATTTTAATAAAAAAAAACCCCAAGATGTTTTGGGGTTTGAATTAATGTGTAAGTTATATTATTTAGTGTCCGGTATGATCTCAAAAGGAAATTCAACACTGACTTCTCTATGAAGACGAATATTGGCAGTATACTTTCCTAATTGTTTGATAGAACCACCAGGGATAATTATCTGTTTTTTATCAAGTTCAAAACCACCCGAAACGAGTGCTTTTTGGAGATCTATATTGTTAATAGATCCAAATAGCTTGACTCCTTGACCAACTTTAGATTTAATCTTGATTTCTAAAGCTAGTAATTTTTTAGAAAGCTTGTTTGCATCATCGACAATTTTTTTCTCCTTAAAAGCTCTTTGCTTTAAGTTCTCTGCTAAAACTTTTTTTGCTGATGAGGTAGCTAAAATAGCAGAACCATTTGGTATTAAAAAATTTCTACCAAACCCATTTTTAACGTTAACTAAGTCATCTTTGAACCCAACACCATCAACGTCTATTTTTAATATTAATTCCATTTTGAATATTTTTTATTTCATTAAATCAGCTACGTAAGGCATAATTGCTAGATGTCTTGCTCTTTTAACAGCAACAGATACTTTTCTTTGAAATTTCAAAGATGTACCAGTTAGTCTTCTTGGCAGTAGTTTCCCTTGCTCATTTACGAATTTTATTAAAAAATCTGGATCTTTATAATCAATATACTTAATACCAGACTTTTTAAATCTACAATACTTTTTTGCTTTATTTGTATCAATTTGAAGTGGAGTTAGGTACCTAATCTCACCATCTTTTTTACCTTTTGCTTGTTGTTCTAGTGTTCCCATAATTTAAGATTTTACTTTTAATTTTTCTCTTCTTCTTTCAGCCCAAGAAATTGCATGTTTATCCATCTTTACAGTAAGAAAACGCATAAATCTCTCATCTCTTTTGAATTCAGTCTCAAGAGGGTTAACAACAGTACCATCTGATTGATACTCAAACATATGGTAAAAGCCACTTTTTTTGTTTTGAATTGGGTAGGCTAATTTTTTCAGGCCCCAATTTTCAATAAATATCATCTTTGCTCCTTTTGAGGTAAGAAAACTTTCGTATTTCTTGACTGTTTCCTTTATCTGATCTTCAGATAAAACGGGATTTAAGATGAAAACAGTTTCATAATGATTCATAAAAATTCTTTTTTTGTTTTATTAAACGGCTGCGAAAATAGTTATTTTATATCATATCTACAATTATTTAAACTTAATTATTTAATAAAAATGTGTTTTTAAAATTGGATGATATTTCTTAATTTTAGTAAAAATATTGAAATGAACTGTATAATCATTGATGAAAATATTGAAGATCTAAATTTAATAGATTTAAAACTAAAGCAATTTTCAAACCTACAGGTAGTTGAAAAGTTTTCAAACTTCATTGATGCAAAATTATATATTGTTAAGAATTCAGTAGATTTAATCATAATTGAAATTGGAGTTGAGCACGAAAATTGCTTTAGCTTTTTAGATTCCTTAACAGAAAACCTAAAAATAATATTCACTAGCTATAATACTGAGTTTGCCTTTCGATCTTTCAATTACAACTGTATAGATTATTTAAAAAAACCTATACAAGATGATAGACTTAAAAAGTCTATAAAAAAAATAACAAAACAATCTTCAAAAAAACACAATGGTAACCATATCTATGTAAAGAGTAAATTAAAAAAAAGAAAGATTTATTTAACAGATATAAAATGGATAGAAGCTCTAGGAGATTATATAAAACTTATTACACCTTCAGAAAATATAGTTATACTATCATCACTAAAGTCTTTTGAGAAGGAGTTACCCAAAGATAAATTTATGAGGATTCATAAGTCTTTTATAGTAAGTCTTGATAAAATTGAAACTTATGATAGTAAAAATGTTTTTATAGATTCTAGTGAAATACCACTAAGTAGAAACAAAAAAATTGAATTAGATGCAATACTAAGTTTGAAAAACCATCAATAGCTGTCAACATTTATTATAACCTGAACAGATCTAAATTTAGCAATACTAGCTAGACTAGCTTTAGATTTGATAATAATTTTTTTTGTCTGACTTAAGGATTGGTTTTTTTGAATTTTTATCAAAATATTTTTTTGAAACTTATTTCTGACTCTTATAACGTGAGGGAATTCTGGACCCAAAATGTTTTTATTAAATATTTGTTTTAAATATTTACCTAACCAATCTGAAGATTCGTTAATTGTTAAATAATCTTTGTGTTTTAAAGTGATTTTTATAAGCTTACAATTTGGTGGGTAATTATATTTAACTCTCTCAGAAATTTCAACTTCAAACATTGATAAATAATCATCATCAATTATATTTTGTAAAATCTTATGTTTAGGGTTATATGTCTGGACACAAACTTTACCTCTTTCAGTTGATCTTCCTGCCCTACCAGCAACCTGTTGAATTAACTGAAAGCTTCTTTCATAAGCACGAAAATCTGGAAAATTCAAAGAATTATCAGCATTTAAAATACCTACTAGCTTTACATTTTTAAAGTCTAACCCTTTAGTTATCATTTGAGTACCTATTAATATATCAATTTTTTGATCTTCAAAATCTGAAATTAATTTTTCAAAACTATTTTTTTTTCTTGTCGTATCATAATCAAGTCTTTTCACTCTAAAGTTTGGGAATAGCTCTTTCACTTCCTCTTCAACCTGCTCAGTTCCAAAACCAACTGTAATAATATTATTTGATTTACAGGAAATACAGGAGTCTATAAGAGGTGTGCCATAGCCACAATAATGACATTTTAAAGAATTTGTATTTAGATGGAAAGTTAAACTGACATCACAATTCACGCAATGAGGTGAAACCCCACAATCTTCGCATTCAACTATAGGAGAAAAACCTCTTCTGTTTTGATACAAAATCACTTGTTTGTGCTGACTAACAGTATTAAATATCTCTTCAATTAAAGTATCACTAAAATGTCCATTCATTAATTTTCTTGAATACTTTAACTTCAAATCGATAAGATGTACAATTGGCATTAAAACATTATTAAAACGTTTTTTTAACTCAACTAAAGTATACTTCTTAAGATTTACTGCATTATTATAAGATTCTATACTTGGAGTTGCAGAACCTAATAAAATATTAGAGTTAAAAATCTTCGCTAAAACTAATGAAGCATCTCTAGCATGATATCTAGGAGAAGGCTCTTGCTGCTTATAGGATTGTTCATGCTCTTCATCAACAATAATTAAATTAAGCTTTTTAAAGGGCATTAATAATGATGACCTAGCACCTATTATAAGCTGAGGGGTCTTATTGGTGGATATTTTGTTCCAAACCTCTACTCGTTGATTAATTGAATAACCTGAATGATAAACTAAAACTTTGTCGCCAAAAAAATTAGTTAATCTTTTAACTACCTGAGTAGTTAAAGCTATTTCAGGAACCAAATAAAGAACTTGACCACCCTGCTTAAGAGTATTAGAAATTAATTTAACATAAACTTCAGTTTTCCCAGAAGATGTAACCCCGTGAAGAAGAACAGGTTTATCGATTTTAAAGGAGCTTAAAATTTCAGTAAATGCAATTTGCTGACTATCACTAAGTAAATTAATCGGAGTTAATTCTGAATTTGAATTTTCATAACGATTAATTTCAATAAAATGCTCAATTAATATTTGCTTATCAATTAATTGTTTTATTAAGTTAGAACTACAATTTAGTTTTTGTTTCAAATTTTCAACTGAAATAAATTCAATTAAATTAAGGTTTAACAATTGAATAAATAACTCCAACTGTTTAGGTGATTTTTTCAAAACCTCTTTAGTATCTTGGTAAACATTATCATTAGAATAGACACTATTTAACTCGACATGCCTTTTTAACTTAGGCTTGTATTTAGAATACAGTTTTTCATCAATTTCAAGAATATGCTTTTCATTGAGAGATTGAATAAATTTAAATACATTTTTTTTATTTAAGATATTAGAAACTTCACTAATAGTCAACTCTTTTACATCTAATAGAGCCTCATAAATTAAAAATTCATCATCACTTAAAATATTTTGATCTATTTCTATTGTTTTATTTAAAGTAACTATGGTTTCACTTTCAAAAAGTAAAACAGAAGGTATAGAAGCTTTCATAACATCTCCAATACTACACATGTAGTATTGAGACATCCAAGCCCAGAATTGTAATTGATTATCATTTACTACGGGTGACTCATCTATAATTTGATGAATAGACTTTACATCATAAGATATTGGGGCTACTTGATGAATATTACAAACCATCCCTGTTATAATTCTGCTTTTACCAAAAGGAACCGCTACACGACAACCAGATTTAATAAAACTAAATTCAGTTTTAGTGACTTCATATGAAAATAGCTGGTCAATTGGAACTGGTAGTATAACATCTATGTAAAAACCCATTTTTTAAATACTCAAAATAAAATTAATATAGTAGTCATAATAACTCCAATAGAGAATATTTTAGCTTTATAATTGTTTTTCGCACCTAAATAATACAATGCAGAACTATTTAAAATATTATTTAGTTGATCTTTAGACATGAAAAATAAAAAAGAATATATTGTATAAAAATACAATTAAATTTTATTAATGAATATAAAACTAATAGTAATTGGTGAAACCAATAGCAAAGATTTAAAACAACTAATTGATCTGTACACAGCTAAGCTGAAATTCTATATTAATTTCGAGTTAATAATTTTAAAAGATCAAAAAAGTAAATTGCAAAAAAATATTCAAATAAAAAAGGAAGGAGAGAAAATAATATCTGTTTTAAAGAAAAATGATTTTATTGTAATACTTGATGAAACTGGTCAACATAAATCATCTTTAGAGTTTTCTGAATTTATTCAAAAAAAGTTAAACTCTGGAATGAAAACATTGACTTTTATTATTGGAGGCCCGTATGGCTTTTCGGAAAAAATTAAAATGTTATCAAACCAACAATTATCTCTATCCAAGATGACCTTTTCACACGAAATGGTTAGATTGTTTTTTACAGAACAATTATACAGAGCATTTAGTATTTTAAATAACGAACCATATCATCATAAATAACTATGAAATTAATTTTCGCAACTAATAACAAAAATAAAGTAACTGAAGTTCAAGCCCTCTTAAATAGAAGTTATAACATACTAAGCCTTGAAGACATTAACTGTTTTGAGGATATTATAGAAAATAAAGACACTATTGAAGGAAATGCAATTTTAAAAGCCAAATATATTTTTAACAAGTATAAAGTTGATTGTTTTGCTGATGACACTGGTCTAGAAGTGGAAACTCTTAATGGTCAACCTGGAGTTATGTCTAAAAGGTTTTCTGGCTCAGACTCTACTTCTGAAAAAAACATGAATAAACTTTTAAAATTGATGGAGTTTTCAGAAAATAGAAAAGCAAATTTCAAGACTGTTGTGGCACTAATTTACAATGGGCAGCTAACAACTTTTACTGGCTTGTGTAATGGAGAGATAGTCTTAGTTCCAAGAGGAAAAAAAGGTTTTGGCTATGATCCAGTATTTAAACCGGCTGGCTATAAATTTACTTTTGGTGAAATGGATTTAGAATTAAAAAATCAAATTGGACATAGAGCAAAAGCCATAAATAAATTAACAGAATTCTTGTCAAAAAAAATATCCAACAAATAACACTATATTTGCACTTTTAAAAACCTTAAAGGATAAGGTAGTGTTTCAGAAGTCTCAGTTTAAGTATGTCGATTACAACTTCGTAAACACAATTATAAATCGAATATTTAAACAAAAATCATGAGTGAATTCAAAAAAATTGGATTAGAAGAGAATTTAGTCCTTGCAGTTGAAAAAATGGGATTTGAAACTCCTTCCGAAGTTCAAAGTAAAACCGTACCTATATTATTAGAAAAAGACACCGATTTAGTAGCTCTAGCTCAAACTGGAACTGGAAAAACAGCTGCATTTGGCCTTCCTATGATCCAAAAGATTGATATTAGCAGTAAGACAACTCAAGGTCTTATACTTTCTCCCACAAGAGAATTATGTTTACAGATAACTAACGAAATAAAGCAATACGGCCAATTTTACAAGGGTTTAAATGTCACAGCTATATATGGAGGTGCAAGTATTACAGATCAAGCTAGATCTGTAAAAAGAGGCGCGCAGATAATTGTTGCTACACCTGGTAGAATGAAAGATATGATTAAGAGAAAACTAGTAGATATCTCTCAAATCAAGTATAGTGTTTTAGATGAAGCAGATGAAATGTTAAATATGGGTTTTTATGAAGATATAACTGATATATTATCATTCACACCAGACGAAAAAAACACTTGGTTATTTTCTGCTACTATGCCTAGAGAAGTTTCTTCAATAGCTAAAAAATTCATGAACAATCCTATTGAAATTACTGTAGGAACTAAAAATGTAGGGAGTGATCAGGTTTCACATGAATATTACCTAGTTAAATCTAGTGATAGATATGTAGCACTTAAAAGGCTTGTAGACGCAAATCCACATATTTTTTCAGTTATTTTCTGTAGAACTAAAAGAGATACACAAAAAGTTGCTGAAAAACTTATTGAAGATGGATATAATGCTGGTGCCTTACATGGTGATTTAAGTCAAGGGCAAAGGGACTTAGTTATGAAATCGTTCAGAAACAAGCAAATTCAATTCTTAGTAGCTACTGATGTAGCTGCAAGGGGTATTGACGTAGATAATATAACCCATGTTATAAATTACCAATTGCCAGACGAAATTGAAACATACACACATAGAAGTGGAAGAACGGGTAGAGCAGGTAAAACAGGTATCTCATTGGTAATTATTTCCAAGAGTGAACTAAGAAAAATTGGTCATATTCAAAAGAAAATAAAAAAAGAATTTATAAAAAAAGATATACCAAGCAGTGAGGAAATATGCAAAGTTCAACTATTTACATTAGCAAATAAGGTTAATGAAACTGAAGTAAACAATAATATAGATGAGTATATAGAGGATATCAATAACTTGTTTAAAAAGACAAAAAAAGCTGATTTAATCAAAAAATTCTTTTCAGTTGAGTTTAATAGATATTTTGATTATTATAAAAAATCTAAAAATTTAAATATTGAAGGCGGAAATCAGCATAGCTATTCTGACTTTTCTGACTCAGATGATTCAAACTCTGCTAGGTTTTTTATAAATGTTGGTCAAAAAGATGGTTATGATTGGATGAGCCTAAAAGACTTTTTAAAGGATGTTCTTGAGCTTGGAAAAGATGATGTATTTAAAGTTGATGTAAAAGAAAGCTTCTCATTTTTTAATACTGAAGAAGAACATAAAGAAAAGATTTTAGCATTTTTTACAGATTTTAAACAAAACGGAAGATTCGTTAATGTTGAAGTATCTAAAGATATTAAAAGAAATAGTGGCAAGGGAAGATCTAACAGAGGGGGAGATAGACGTGGTGGTGGCGGCTTTAAAAAGTCAAGCTCAAATAGAGGGTTTAATAGATCTAACTCAAGAAGTTCCGAAAGTAACTCAAGCTCTAGAAGATCAAGTTCAAGAGAATCTGATGGAAACTCAAGCTCTAGAAGATCAAGTTCAAGAGAATCTGATGGAAACTCAAGTTCTAGAAGATCAAAATCTTTTAATCCTGATAGCTTCTCAAGACCAAGAAGAAATAGAAGAGATTAACATTTGTTAAAAATGAGTTAAGTATCTGATATTAAATATAAATAAGTGCTTAAGTTTATTATATTTGTTTTTTAATAATAATAATGGCCAAAACACATTTTTTTAATTTCATATTCTTTATATCTAGTTTTTGTTTTTCTCAAGAGATAACAACTGTTAAAGGGGCTATTATAAATGCAAATAACAATACTCCGTTAGAAAACGTTAATATTGTTAATCTATCCCAAGTTATTGGTACTTCTACAAATAAAAAAGGAGAATTTACAATTGATGTAAAAGCAAATGATACGCTCCATTTTTCATATTTAGGCTTCAAATCATTAAAAATAAAAGTAACTAATGATTGGATTAAATTTGGCTCAGCTACTACTATAGAATTAACTGAGTTAGCATTTGCTTTAGAGGAAGTTTTAGTTAGCCGAATAAAACTTACTGGATACCTAGAGGTAGATATAAAACAAGTCCCCATAAATAATAATTTTAGATATAGTATTTCTGGATTACCAAATGTTAGTTATGAATCAGCAGTTAGGCCAGCTAGCGCAGTAACTCAGGCTCTAAATGCAATATTTAATCCATTGGACTTTTTACACAGAGTTTTTGGCAAAGAACCTAACCAGTTAAGAAAACTGAGAAAAATGAAAAGAGATGATCAAATCAGAGATATATTATCGAATAGATTTGATAGAGAAATGCTAATGGTCTTACTACAATTAGAAAAAGCAGACTTAGAATTGTTAATCAGTGAATGTAATTATTCAGACGAGTTTATTAACAAAGCAAATGATTTACAGTTACTAGATGCCATTAGCGAATGTTATGAAGAATATAAAATCTTAAACAGAACAGTTAAATATTAATTATACGGCTTTAAGTTGTTCATAAAACTTAGCATAAACGACATACTGATATGGTAATAACCATAGGAATCCTATACCTAAGGTTAGTAAACATAGTAACCCAAGCCCAAATAATCTTAATCCAATTTTAAAGTATTGCCACTTATAGCCTTTCATCATATTCTTACTTTTGATGATAGCTTCATAAGAATCCATTGATGGGTTTTCTGCTAAAATAAACCAAGTTTGAGAAAGGGCCAATGCAACAATTAAACCTGGAATAATAAGTAAAATAAAGCCTATAAAAACAAAAACAAAAACTAATAGATATGCAAGTATTGAATTACCTAAGTTGTTATTAAAGCCAAAAAATAAGTCATCAGTCTTAGCTGCTTGCTCTCTAACTATATTCAATGCAAAAAAGGCACCACCTACAGCTAAAGGACCTGCAATCAAAAACCCAATTACTTGACCAGCAAAAGGAATTAAAGTTGCACCTATTGAGATTAATAAAAAAATTAAAAATGTACCAATAGCGAGAGGCCATTTTCCAGTAAGTGATTCTCTAGCATCACTCATTATTTGAGTATTATTTGTCATGTGAAAAAAATTTTTCTAAAAATACATTTATAAGTTAGCTAATCCTAAAATTAAATGAAATACCTATATTTGTAAATTATTCTAATTTTAAAAAAATATGTCAACATTTTCACTTAACGCTATATCACCCATTGACGGCAGATACCAAAATAAAGTTTCTCAATTATCTGAATATTTCTCAGAACACGGATTAATAAAAAATAGAGTTCTAGTTGAAGTTGAATATTTTATTTCACTTTGTGAGATTCCATTACCTCAATTAAAAAAATTTGATAAATCTTACTTTAATAAATTAAGATGTATTTATGAAAACTTTTCATTTGAAGATTCGATAGCGATAAAGGAAATTGAAAAAACTACAAATCACGACGTTAAAGCAGTTGAATATTTCTTAAAAGATAAATTTGAGATGTTAAACCTTTCTAAATACAAAGAATTTATTCACTTTGGTT
>Ga0209502_10001042_pt1 | contig 27166 bp, 23 predicted proteins | sample ArcticOcean_MG_C_10_FD_187442 | JGI IMG/M metagenome (GOLD analysis project Ga0209502, IMG submission 187442) | Marine microbial communities from western Arctic Ocean - ArcticOcean_MG_CB11_90 (SPAdes) (version 2) | ecosystem: Environmental > Aquatic > Marine > Oceanic | place: Arctic Ocean... | reverse complement strand
TGTTTCAGATGAGTTAAAGCCAGACGATTCAGCTTATTCAGCTACTAATATCGGTACTCAAAACGTGCCTTGGAATCCAGAAGGTGCATTTATACCATTTGAAGACTTAACTAATGAAATAGTTGTTGAGTGGACTCAAGCAGCGATGGGCGAAGAGCAGGTTACGTCTATTGAGGCTAGTATAGCTAGTCAGATAGAAAGCCTTATAAACCCAACTTCAATTACCCTAACTATTGGAGAACCGGTTCCTCCGGTAGAATAAAAACATTAAAGATTATAAAATCTTTTTTTGTATATTTGTTAATCAATAATAATTAAATTAAATCAAATGTCAAAACAATTAAGTAAAGAGCAGTTAGAGTTATTACAGGGTTTACAAAAACAGTTTAATGATTCAAAATTTGAAATAGCAGATTTAGAGATTAAAAAAGCTGATTTAATTACTAGCATTGCTGGTATTAAGGCAAAATTTGCAGAACAAGAAAAGTCTTTAATGGAAGAGTTTGGCTCGAATGCAGTTATTAACTTACAAACTGGTGAGGTAAAAGACCAAGAGCCAGTAATAGAAGCGCCTTTAGAGGTAGTAGAATAAAACACCATGGCAAAAATTAGCAACACATCGGCATACCCAAATATTACAACTCTTGACTCAGCAGATTATTTAATTATAACTGATGCTGAAAACAATTTAATGACTAAGACGTGTACATTAAGTACACTACAATCTTTATTTGGTATTGACACTGTAGTAACTAAAGTGGCCGTAACAAGTTCTCAATTAGCAACTATTTTTACATCACCAATTACATTAATCCCTAATCCCGGAGCTGGTAAAGTTTTAGATATTATGAGTGTAATGATTTCATTTGATGCAGGTAATACTGTTTATGATTTTGGCGCTGGAAACCCTTTGATTTTAGAGGCTAATAATATACCTCTATTTACAATAGCTGCTGCAACTTTAAATAGTGCAACAGATATTGTTGCTAAATTAGCATTAAATGCTGCTGCTTCAAGTCAAATAAATATTCCTTTGGGAACGCCATTACTTTTACAAGCTACATCAGCTAACCCAACTCAAGGAAATGGACTTTTATATTTAAACATATTTTATAGAGTTCTTACGGTAGGAACATCATTTTAATTAAATGGACATAAGGAAAATTTCGATTGGAGCAGATTACAAGTCTGGTGCTATGCATTACATAGTTGGCCAGAATGTTTTGGGAGGTTCTTATTTAATACAACACATTATCTACGATAATGATTCTTATAAAATTTGGATTATAAAAGGAGACGAAGTTTTATTGTGGAAAGAATTTAGAACTACGCTTCCTATTTCTTTAGAATACAACATAAATTTTTAGCACTTAAATTAAATGCAATCACCTTACAATTTTATTGTCCAACCTTTAGAGGGTAGGAGATATGATAATATAAAAAAATACGGAGATCATAAATTCCTTACAAGTACATCCGAAGAAGACCACAAGTCTTCTAATAGATTTGCTAAAGTTGTAGCCACGCCTATTGGCTATAATGGGCCTGTTGAAAAAGGAGATACTCTTTTGGTACACCATAATGTTTTTAAATTTTACAATGACATGTATGGTAACAGAAAAAGTGGAAAAAGCTTTTTTAAAGAAGATCTTTTTTTTGTAGATGTAGACCAGTTTTATATGTATAAAAATAGTGACGGTTGGGTAGGGTATGATAAGTATTGTTTTATTCAGCCTTTACCGGCTAAAGAAACGTATCTCAAGAAGAATTGTAAGTTTGAGCCATTAACCGGAACTGTAAAGTATATAAATCAACAGCTACTAGATAAAGGAGTAAAAGTTGGTGATGTAGTTCTGTATCAGCCAGACTCAGAGTATGAGTTTATGGTTGATGATGAGTTGCTTTACAGAATGTATACTGACAATATAACGGTAGTTTTATGATAGAGTTAGAGGATTGGTTTAAGATGTTAAAAGAAAATAATATTGACCCAAAGCTTCTAGAAAAATATTTAAAAAGTAAACAATTTTTATTAAAAGCAGGTAAGGTTGTTGATGATAAAAATAAAAATTATGTTGTAGCAAAATCAAAAATAAAAGGAAAAGGAATTTTTGCTAAAAAAGATTTTATTATTGGCGACAAAATAGGTTTTGGAATGAGGGATAACAATCGAACTTATTTAGGTAGATATGTTAATCATAGTCCAATGTGTAATGTTAAGTTTTTATTTTTAAAAGAAAATAATGATTCTGTTTTAATTGCAATAAAACCTATTAATAAAGATGAAGAAATTGTAGCAAATTACAGAGACCATACTTTTAATAAAGAATATTATTATGGATGTAAATAAAATTAAATTACAAATAATAAACGCAGGCGAAAAGGCTGTGCTTCAGTTAATTCAGGTTGCTCAAGAGCAGATTATAAAATACGGTGAGGATGACGAGCTTGCTGCTGACAAATTAAAGAATGCAGCCGCTACTAAAAAACTTGCAATATTTGATGCTTTTGAAATATTAAAAAGAATAACAGAAGAAAAAGATTTAATAGACGGAGTAGACAATAAATCAAATAACACACCAAAAGGATTTGCTGAGTCAAGATCAAGATAATAAAATATACAGGGAGCTTATAAACTTAGTTCCTAAAAATGTATTAGCTACTAAAAATAAAGCTAAATCTTGGCAGTACGGATATAATGAAAAATATAATTTTGTTGTAATATCAAAGACAGGGGAAATTGATCAAATATTAAATGTTCAAGGTTTAAATATTGCGCTCCCTAAAATATCTAAAGAAGTTTTTCAAAGGTCTGATAAAAAAGAAAAACAATACTGGGAACCTCAAGGAATCCCTAAACAACTACAAAAAATAAAATCTATTTTCCAGTGGCATAATGCTCCTGCAAGTTTTAAGAATCAATGGATAGACTACATAGAAAGTCAGTTTGATTATAGAGAGCAAGGGTATTGGTTTATGAATAATGGAAAACCTACTTACATTACTGGTTCTCATTGGATGTACATACAGCACACTAAAATTGATATTGGTTTACCTGACTTTAGGGAGGCAAATAGAATTTTTTACATACACTGGGAAGCTTGTAAAGCTGATAAAAGAAGTTTTGGTAATAGTTATTTAAAAATTAGACGTTCTGGGTTTTCCTATATGGGAAGTGAAGAGTGCGCTAATATTGGTACTATAACTAAAGATGCTAGGATTGGAATATTGTCTAAGACAGGAGCCGATGCTAAAAAAATGTTTACCGACAAGGTTGTTCCAATATCAAATAATTACCCTTTCTTTTTTAAACCCATACAGGATGGTATGGATAAACCTAAAACAGAATTAGCGTTTAGAGTTCCTGCTTCTAAGATTACTAAAAAGAATATGTATGAAGAAGATGTTGATTCAGTTGAAGGGCTGGATACTACTATTGACTGGAAAAACACTGGTGATAACAGTTATGATGGAGAAAAATTAAAACTACTAGTACACGATGAAAGTGGAAAGTGGGAAAAACCTAACAGTATAATTAAAAACTGGGGTATTACAAAAACATGTTTACGTTTGGGTAGTAAGATTATTGGAAAATGTATGATGGGTTCAACGTCAAATGCTTTGGATAAAGGTGGAGCTAACTTTAAGAAGTTATACTACGATTCTGACTGCACAAAACGTAATTCAAACGGTCAAACAAAAAGTGGGTTATATAATTTGTTTATTCCTATGGAATGGAACATGGAGGGTTTTATCGATATATTTGGTATGCCTGTTTTTCATACTCCTTTAAAACCAGTAATGGGTATAGATGGAGAAATGATTACTCAGGGTGCAATTGATTATTGGCAAAACGAAGTAGATTCATTATCTAGTGATCCAGATGCATTAAATGAATTCTATAGACAGTTTCCAAGAACTGAGTCTCACGCATTTAGAGATGAAAGCAAGCAGTCTTTGTTTAATCTTACAAAAATATACCAACAAATAGACTACAATGATACTTTAATAATGGGCCAGCACATGACTCAGGGTTCATTTTCTTGGCATAATGGAGTAAAAGATACTAGGGTTATTTGGACCCCTGATAAAAGAGGAAGATTTTTTGTAACTTGGTTACCAGAAAACGCATTACAAAATAATGTAATTATTAAAAATGGTAAAAAATATCCAGGGAACGAACACATTGGTTCTTTTGGATGTGATTCATATGATATATCAGGAGTGGTTGTAGGAAAAGGATCTAACGGTGCTTTGTCCGGCATGACTAAATTTAATATGGATAACGCGCCAAGTAATGAGTTTTTTTTAGAATACATAGCAAGGCCTCAAACGGCTGAAATATTTTTTGAAGAAGTATTAATGGCGTGTGTTTTTTTTGGTATGCCTATTTTGTGTGAAAATAACAAACCTCGTTTGTTGTATCATTTTAAAAATAGGGGTTATCGTGGATACAGTATAAATCGTCCAGATAAAACGTTTAATAAGTTATCTAAAACAGAAAAAGAATTAGGAGGAATTCCCAATTCAAGTGAAGACGTCAAGCAGTCACACGCTTCTGCAATAGAGTCATATATTGAAAAACACGTAGGATTGGATTTAGTTGGTAACTATAGGGATAGTGATGATATGGGAATAATGTATTTTCAGAACACGTTAGAAGATTGGGCAAAGTTTGATATAAATAATCGAACTAAATTTGATGCTTCTATTAGTTCTGGTTTAGCAATTATGGCTAATCAAAAACACCTGTATACTCCGGCTAAAGAAAAATCGAAAATAAGCGTTAACTTTGCTAGATATAATAACACCAACTCAGTTAGTCAATTACTTAAATAAATGAAAGACGTAAAAATACAAGTTAACTCAGCTGCGTTCCCAGACCAGTTTGCTTCCGATTCTGTTAAAGATTCTATGGAGTATGGGTTACAAATTGGACAATCAATACAGTACGAATGGTTCAGGCAAGACAGCGGTTCTTGTAGGTTTTATAATCAAAGAGGTGAATTTAATCGTTTAAGGTTATACGCAAGAGGTGAGCAATCAATTGGTAAATATAAAAATGAATTAGCAATTGACGGTGATTTAAGTCATTTAAATTTAGACTGGACTCCAGTTCCTATTATTCCAAAATTTGTAGACATTGTTGTCAACGGAATGAATGACAGATTGTTTAAAGTAAAAGCTACTGCTCAGGATGCACTTTCTGCTGAAAAAAGAAATCAATTTCAAGAGATTATTGAAGGCGATATGATTGCGAAGCCTTTGTTAAAACAAATACAATCAGATTTTGGCATTGATGTGTTCCAATCAGATGAAGCAGAACTTCCTGAAAATGATCAAGAACTAGAGCTTTACATGCAGATGAAATATAAGCCAGCAATTGAAATAGCCGAAGAAGAAGCTATTGATACTCAGTTTGCTGCAAATCATTATAACGACATTAGAAAAAGAATTGACCTTGACATTACTACGCTTGGTATTGGTATTGGTAGGCATATGTTTTTACCTGGAGACGGAGTTAAAATTGATTATGTTGATCCTGCCAATGCGGTTTACAGTTATACTGAAGACCCTTACTTAAAAGATTGTTTTTACTGGGGAGAAATTAAAACAGTACCGATTACTGAACTTATTAAAATAGACCCTACTCTTACAAACGATGATTTGTCAGAGATTTCTAAGTATAGTCAGTCTTGGTATGATTATTACAATACAGCAGAACATTACGAAAATAACATGTTTTCTAGGGATACCGCAACATTGCTTTATTTCAACTATAAGACAACACATACTTTTGTTTATAAAAAGAAAACAATGCCTGACGGAACATTTAAAATGTCCGAAAGAGACGAAAGTTTTAATCCTCCACCAGAAATGATGGAAGAACAAGGTTTTGAAAAGGTATCTAAAACTATTGATGTTTGGTATGATGGGATTATGGTTATGGGAACTAACATTATGCTTCAATGGAAACTTGGAGAAAATATGGTTAGACCAAAATCAGCAAGTCAATACGCTTTCCCTAATTACGTAGCGTGTGCGCCTAAAATGTATAAAGGGGCTTTAGAATCTTTGGTTAAAAGAATGATTCCGTTTGCTGATTTAATTCAGATGACTCATTTAAAAATTCAACAAGTAGTTTCAAGAGTTGTTCCAGATGGTGTGTTTATTGATGCTGATGGATTAAATGAAGTTGATTTAGGAAATGGTCAAGCTTATAATCCAGAAGACGCACTACGTTTGTATTTCCAAACTGGTAGTGTAATAGGAAGAAGTTATACTCAGGACGGTGAGTACAATAACGCGAAGGTTCCAATCACTCAATTAACTGCAAGTAGTGGCGCTAGTAAGATGCAAATGCTTATTGGCAACTATAACCATTACATGGATATGATTAGGTCTGTAACAGGCTTAAATGAAGCTAGAGATGGATCAAGTCCTGACCCTAATTCTTTAGTTGGTGTTCAGAAATTAGCGGCATTAAATTCTAACGTAGCTACTAGGCATATTTTAAATGCAAGTTTATATATTACTAGAACTCTAGCTGAATGTTTATCTATTAGAACTGCTGATATTTTAGAATACGCAGATTTTAAAGATGAGTTTGCAATGCAGATAGGTAAATACAATTTAGGTATACTCGAAGATATTAAAGAATTATATCTTTATGACTTTGGAATTTTTATAGAGATGGCTCCGGATGAAGAGGAAAAGGCTATGCTAGAGCAAAACATACAGATGGCTCTTTCAAAGCAAGATATTAATCTTGAAGATGCTATTGATATAAGGGAGATTGCTAATTTAAAAATGGCTAATCAATTACTTAAAGTAAAAAGAAAGGCTAAACAAAAAGCTGAACAACAACAGCAAATGCAGCAACAGCAAATGCAAGCGCAAATGCAAATGCAAGCTCAACAGGCTGCTGCTCAGTTAGCTATGCAAACAAATCAGGCAGAAACACAGTCTAAGATTGCTGTAAAAGAAGCAGAGGTTGCTTTTGATATTCAGAAATTACAGATGGAAGCTCAATTAAAACAACAGTTAATGCAGACTGAATTTGAAATGCAGATGTCATTAAAAGGAGTAGAACAAGAAAGTATTCAGTCTAGAGAAGACAATAGGGAAAACGCTAAGAGTAATAGAATTAATCAACAGTCAACACAGACTTCAAAAATGATTGAGCAGAAAAAAAGAGATTTGCCTTCAATAAACTTTGAGTCTAATGAAGATAGTCTTGATGGTTTTGATCTTGCGGAATTTGACCCTAGATAAATAATAAAATAAATATTAACTTTGTAAAAAATAATAAAAATGGCAACTATACCAGCAGGACAAAAATTTCATACAGTTTCAGCACACGTAGACACTACGAATAAAGGATCGGCTCAAGCAAACTCAGACAGAGAAGTCTTTACAATGCAGGACATTGAAGACAGTGTGGGAGGTGGCTCCGTCACTAGCTTAACAACAACAGGGTCTTCAGGCTCGGCAGCTACTTTGATTGTTGGTGTGTTAAATATACCTACACCGGTAATTCCTTTTACAAGTCTAACGACAACAGGATCAGGATTATCTACTTTAGTAAGTGGGGTTTTAAATATTCCATCCCCTAGTGTTGGAACAGGCACAGGAGGAACACTTTCTGTGTGGTCAGGCTCTGGGTCTTCTACAACACTAACCGATGGACCTATAAAGAAAGGCGTTGGAAATGACTCAGTTATAATAGGTGCGACAGGGTCTATGACTGCGGATGGCGAAGCTTCAATAGCTATAGGGTCTGCAAACGCATCAACTGGTAGTGTATCTGTAGCTCTAGGTTATTCTACTACAGCAAGTGGTAATTATTCTACGGCAATGGGAGAAAGTAGCACTGCAAGTGGATTAGGTTCTACTGCTTTAGGTAAGTCAACACAAGCGACTTCTTCTTATTCTTTTGCTGCTGGAAATACAACACAAGCGACTTCTCAAGGTTCTACAGCTTTTGGATGGTTTACAGAAGCAACATCTCCTTTCTCTACAGCAATGGGTAGCGGATCAGTGGCTAGTGGATCTTGGTCTACAGCAATGGGAAGAAACACAACAGCAGATGGATCTTATTCTACAGCAATGGGAAGAGACACAAACGCAACTGGAGATTATTCTACAGCAATGGGACAAGACACAACAGCAAGTGGAAATATTTCTATAGCAATTGGTAAAGATAATACTTCAGCAACTCTTGGTTCAATAACTATTGGTGAGGGATTAACGAGTCAAGCTTACAAGGAGACTATAATGGGTACATTTGCGTCAGACGCAGCTACCACTCCGACTCCTGGTTCTTGGGTTGCAACAGATAGGTTGTTTACTATAGGTAACGGAGATACAGACGCCTCTAAAAGCACAGCATTTTCTATATTAAAGAATGGTATTACTGTTTTACCGGCATTACAAAGTAGTTCAAGTTTTGCAAACGACACAACTGCCGCTGCTGGTGGTGTGCCGATTGGTGGATTATACAGAGACAATAATAATGTTAAAATAAGGATGACATAATAAAAACATGTAATAATAAACTTAAAAATCAAATCAAATGATAGTAAAAGCAGTTGACGTAAATGTCGAAGAGAAATCAAGAGCGCAGGTAGAGGAAACTTTATTAAAAGAACATGAAGAGCAGTATAAAGATTCTTCAGACGGAATTGAACGTATTGATTTTAGGAACAAAGAAAATTCATCTACCACAGAAACAATAGTTGACGAGGGTAAAACAGATGAAATTAAAAAAGATGAAACAGCATCGCCAGAATTTAATGATGATGATGTTATTTCATATATAAAGAAAAGATACGATAAAGACATTAATTCTATTGACGAATTATTTGCGGAAAAAGAGGCAAATACTGAGTTACCAGAAGATGTGTCTAAGTATTTAAAGTACAAGCAGGAAACTGGTCGTGGTATTAATGACTTTTACGAATTACAAAAAGACATTGATAACATGGAAGACAATGCTGTGCTTGCTAATTATTACGAGGCGACTGAAGAAGGTTTAGACTCGGAAGATATCCAAGATATTATTGAAGATAAATTTTCATATGATGAAGATTTAGATGATGAAAAGGATGTTAGAAAAGTAAAATTAGCGAAAAAAAGAGAACTTGCGAAAGCTAAGACGTTTTTAAATGAACAAAAAGATAAATACAAAATTCCTCTTGAGTCAAGTGGGAATGGATTATCTGGAGATCAAGAAGAAAATTTAATAGCTTACAAAAAGTCAATCGAGGAATCGAAAAGTATTACAGAGCAAAATTCTAAAAGGTATGATTATTTCTTAGACAAAACCGAGTCGGTTTTTAACAATGAATTCAAAGGTTTTGATTTCTCAGTTGGTGAAAAAAATATTACTTTTAAGTCGGGCGATGCAAGCGAGCTTAAAAATGTTCAATCTGATGTTAATAATTTCATTAACAAATTCATGGACAAGGATGGTTTAATTGATGACGCGACAGGATACCATAAAGCCTTATCGGTTGCTATGAATCCTGATAAATTTGCTAAACACTTTTACGACCAGGGGGTTGCTTCAGCTTTAGATAACTCTAACAGGAAATCTAAAAACATCAATATGGATGTTAGACAGCAATCACAAACGGTATCCAAAAATGGTATATCTATAAGGCCTGTAAATCCAAGTAATGATAACGGACGAGGACTCAAAATTAGAAGTATTAAAAAAAGTTAAACATTAAAAAAAATTAAAATTATGGCAGTAAATGTAACTCCAGGATTTGACTTGCAGCCAAGTGCGCAGCAAACTCCTTTATCAACAAATTACATAAACAACTTTGATTTCTTAAATCAGTATCTTCCAGATACTTATGAAAAAGAATTTGAGCGTTATGGAAACAGATCAGTAGCATCATTTTTAAGAATGGTTGGCGCTGAAATGCCTTCTAATTCTGACCTTATCAAATGGGCAGAACAAGGAAGATTACACACTAAATATCAGGCAGTTACTTCTGCTGGTGCGGCAGGTGTTGATTCGGCTGTTTGGACTATTCCAAATAACCTAACAAACTTTAACCCAGCGTTAAATAATACGCAAGCAGCTTTTAGAGCAGGTCAAACGGTTATGGTTTCAGATAATACTGCTGGTTCTACATTACAGAACAAAGGTATTATTACTGTAGCTCCAACGGCAGCTGCTCCTAATGTTGTAACAATCGCTTACTACGAAGGTGCAGGTCAAACAATGGCGGCAGGTGTATCATGTGATATTTTTATCTATGGTTCTGAATTTGCAAAAGGTGTAAACGGAATGGTTGGATCTAATGAGTCTGATGATTTTATTTTCCAAAACAAACCAATCATTATCAAAGACAAGTATTCTGTTTCTGGTTCTGACATGGCTCAAATTGGATGGATTGAAGTTACATCTGAAAATGGTGCATCTGGATTTTTATGGTACTTAAAATCTGAACACGATACAAGACTTCGTTTTGAAGATTATTTAGAGACAGCTATGATTGAAGCAGTTCCTGCTGATGCTGGTTCTGGTGCAGGAGATTACTTGCAAGGTGTAGGTGCTGGACTTAGTGGTGTAAACTTATCTGGTTCAGAAGGAATTTTCTACGTAGTAGGAAATAGAGGTAATGTATATGGTGGGGGAAACCCAACAACTTTAGCTCAATTTGATAACATTATTCAGAGACTTGATAAGCAAGGTTCTATTGAAGAAAATGTTATTTTTGTAGACAGACAATTTTCATTCGATATTGACGATATGTTAGCATCACAAAACTCTTATGGAGCAGGTGGTACTTCTTATGGTTTATTTGACAATGATAAGGACATGGCTTTAAACTTAGGTTTTTCAGGATTCCGTAGAGGTTATGACTTCTATAAGACAGACTGGAAGTACTTAAACGATCCTACTATGAGAGGCGGTATAAATGCAGGTGCAGTAAACGGACTTTTAGTTCCAGCTGGATCAACAACTGTTTATGACCAAGTCTTAGGTAAGAACGCTAAGAGACCATTTTTACATGTTCGTTATAGAGCTTCAGAAACTGAAGACAGACGTTACAAGTCTTGGATTACTGGTTCTGCTGGTGGTGCAAGAACAAGCGATTTAGATGCAATGGAGGTAAATTTCTTGTCTGAAAGAGCTGTATGTACTTTAGGTGCAAACAACTTCTTCTTATTCCAAAAAGCTTAAGAATTTAAGTAATAACTACCCTCGTTCTAGTAGCGAGGGTAATTATTTTTTTTTATAAATCAAATTAAATTATATTATAATGACAACAAAAAAACCAGTGTACTCAGCAAAAGCTTATCGTTTAAGAGGCGACAGAGCGCCTTTATCATACATGTTAGCATCTCGACACTCACAGAGATCACCTTTATTACATTTTGATGAAGAGCAAGGATTAAATAGACCATTAAGATATTCTCGTAATCAGAAGTCACCTTTTGAAGATGAGCAAGATGGAAATGCTATTTTAGAACCTATTGTTTTTGAGGATGGAATGTTATCAGTTGGTAAAGAAAATCAAGTGTTGCAAAAGTTTTTACATTTACACCCAAGTAATGGTAAGGTATTTGAAGAAGTAAACAGAGAGCGTGACGCTACAGCTGAATTAGAACATGTTGAAATGGAGCTAGAGGCTCAAATTGCAGCAAAACAAATTACAAAAGACATTAAAAAATTAACTCAAGTATGTCGTGTATTAATGGGTAATGGAGTTGAATCAATGACTTCGCCAGAATTAAAAAGAGACTTATTGGTTTATGCTAAACATAATCCTGAAGATTTTTTAGATACAATTAACGACCCAATGCTAGAACTTATGGATGATGTTCATCAATTTTTTAGTGCTACATTATTAGGTTTTAGAAATAACGGTAAAGACGTTTACTACAACCTACCTAACAATAAGAAAAAAATGTTGACAATACCATTTGGAGAAGATCCTTATTTTATTGTTTCATCTTTCATGCAAAGTGATGATGGTTTAGAAGTATATAAACTTTTAAAAAACAAGTTAAAATAAATAATTTCAACTAACTGAAAATTAGCTACCCTAAAACGGTGGCTTTTTTTTTGCTATATTTGTACTTTACTAACTCATAAATTATATTATTATTATGGACAAATTTTTAAGTATACCGGTAACTGGTCAAGGGGTTCAATTGGTTCCTTGTAACAATTTAAAACTTGTTGAGGCGGCTTCAGTTACTTCAACAACTTTAACTTACGCAAGTGGCGATGTAGTAACAATTACTCACGCAACCGTAGGGGCAGCTTCAGGAACAAATTCTGCAACTCAGTTTAGACAATTTATACAAAGAGAAGTGCAAGATGCTTTAGCAACTTCATGGACCCACGTAAGTAAAGGGGTGTTCCCTCAATTCGCAGTATCTGACATTAGTATTGCATAACATTTTTATTAACTCATAAATTATTATTATTATGGAAAAATTTTTAAGTATCCCAGTTTTAGATGGTAATGGGACTAATAGTCAATTTCAACTTGTATCTATTTCAGGTTTAAGACATATTGGACAAGCATCAACAACAACCGTTGTATTGCATTATTTAGGTGGAAAAACAGTAACATTAACTTATCCTGTAGCAACAGCATCTCCAATTTTATTGGAATCAGTTCAAACATCAGTTAAAGATGCGTTAGGAACTGGATGGACAAATGTAGTTGAACAACACATTCCTCATGGAGCGATTGTGCCTGCAATTATACCGCCAGCAACAAAATTAGTTATTATTAATCCGCTAAGTGCAATAGCAATAGCATAATGATTCAAACAATGGAAAAATTTATAAACTTTAAACAACTTGATGTTGTTAAAACAGGAACATCAACATCAGATGGGTCGGCTGGTTCAACATTAACTGATTCTGCGGCTACTTTTACACAAGATGTTTTAGTAAACGCAATTGTTTGGGACAGAACAACTGGAGCATCAGTTGGAGGACAAAAATATTTAGTAACAGAGGTAACATCTGATACTGTATTAACTTTACTTGCTGTCGGTGTATTGGCCGATCAAGGAACAGGTGTTCCAGATGCTGTAGGTTATTTTATCTATATGCCAGAATACACAGTTTTACAATACGGAACAGCTACATCAACTGCTGCTAAATACTTAGTAGACAGTAGTGTTAATTTTATTTCAGCTGGTGTTAGTGTAGGGGATTACGTTAGAGATATTACAGGGTCGGCTGTAACTACGGTTACTTCTGTGTCTAAAAACCAACTGGGTGTAGCAGATGATATTTTTGTAAACAATGACAATTATCTTGTGTACAAAGAAGGAGCTAATGATTTTGATAGAATGGTAAGGTCGGCTAATGTTGCTGATGTTTCAAATAGTTCAACATCATCAGCTATTGTTAATATTACATACGATACAGCTGGAACAGATGTAGGTAGAATTGATTATGCATATTCGTCTACTATAGGTGCTAACGCAGATATGAGAGGAGCTATACAGGACGCTATGGTTTCTTCTTTAGAAACAGAATGGTATCAAGTATCAACAGATTTTTCAGGTCTTTTAAACCCTGCCGCTAATGTTACGAATATATCGTGGTTAGGTGGTAGAGATTACTTTATTTTAAGAATACAGTAGTATTATTACACTTTAATAAACAAGGGGCTACAAAAAAAAGTAGCCTCTTTTTTTTTGCTATCTTTGTAAAAAGAATTAATTATGCCAATAAACGAAGTACGAAATACCGTATTAGCGATAGTCAATAAAAACAACTACGGATATATATCACCACAAGATTTTAATTTGTATTGCCAACAGGCTCAGATGTCTATTTTTGAAGACTATTTTTACGCGTACAATGACCAATTGTCAAAAGAAAATCAAAGAGTTTCTGGAAGCGGATATGCTGATCTTACTAAGGGTTTAGTAGAAGTAATAGACAGTTTTTCAGCGACTCAAACTTTAACATCACCTGGAATAAATTTATTTAATTTACCTTCTAATTATTACTTAATTAATAAGATTAATTATTACCCTACGGTAAGTACTTCAGGAACAACAACGGCAGCAGGAGCATTAACTTTAACGGACACTACAGCCACTTTTACAACTACTGTAACAGCTGGACAACTTGTTTCGTCTACGTCCACTACAAGTACAACCGCTGGTCAAACAGCCTATGTTGTTAGCGTTGATACTGACACTCAACTAACTTTGTCTGTTGATATATTTGGAGTAGCACAAACAATCGGGGATAGCTACACAATTGTAAATAATAAAGGTATTGTAGAGGTAGAAAGAGTAAATCAAAGTAAAATATTTTATTTAAATTCTTCGCCACTTACATCCCCATCCACAGGTTATCCTGCGTATGTTTTAGGTAACGCTACCGCAACAATTTCCGGAAACATAATAAACGTATACCCAGATACATTGACAACACCTGGAACAATAATGGCTCAGTACGTAAGGTATCCTCGTGACCCTAAATGGACTTATATTGAAATAACAGCAGGGGAACCTGTGTTTAATGCTTCGCAAGATGATTACCAAGATTTTGAGTTACCTTTATCTGATGAGCCTGCATTAATAGCAAAAATATGTAAGTACGTAGGAGTAGAAATTAGAGAGTCAGATGTATATCAATTTGGAGTAGCCGAATTACAATCAGAACAACAAACACAAGGATAGATGGCATATATAAACGATTACGCATATTACCAAAACTCAGGAACGACTCCAACAGATGCAAACTGGGGGTCATATCAATATATATCTTTGGCAGACATAGTTAATAATTTTATGTTAATGTATCAAGGAAACCATGAATTAATAAATAACATTGAACGTTATCAAATATTATTTCATGCGAAAAGAGGTATTCAAGAATTAAACTACGATGCTATGAAGGAAATAAAAATCCTTCAATTAGATGTTACGTTACAACTTCGCTTTATACTTCCTCAAGATTATGTAAATTGGGTAAGAATTTCTGTAAATGAAAATGGAGTTTTAAAACCTTTAACGGAAAATATTCAAACCAATTGGTCATCAGCTTATCTTCAAGATCAAGATGCAAATATATTATTTGATCAAGATGGAAATGTTTTAAAACCTCAAAATTCAGAACTTGATTTAGAAAGAATTAGAGGTACTGCAAAAAGTATTTATTTAAACGCAGGTAATTCGTTTGATGGTTCAGAGGGTTACTGTTGTGATGGCAACTGGTACTTTGACTATTCTGTAGGCGCTCGCTTTGGATTAAATACTGAAACAGCTAATGCGAATCCTACGTTTACTATTGATAAACAGTCTGGAGTTATTAACTTTAGCAATATTTCTAATGCTGCCTCTGTAGTTTTAGAATATGTTTCTGACGGTATGGAAGGTGGTGTGGATGCTAATGTTCAATTAAATAAATTGTTTGAAGAGTATATTTACGCTTATGTAAAATATTCAATTTTAAATGGTAGACTATCAGTTCAAGAATACGTAGTTAATAGAGCAAGAAAAGATAAATCATCTTTACTAAGAAATGCTAAAATTAGATTAAGTAATATGCACCCTGGCAGACTCTTACAGAACATGAGAGGTCAGAATAAATGGATAAAATAATATGCCAATAGTTACAACAAATTTTATTGCAGGTAGAATGAATAAGTCTGTGGATGAAAGACTTCTTCCTCCAGGTGAATATATTGACGCGCTAAATGTAAGGTTGGGTTCAACTGAAACTACTGAAATAGGCGCTGTTGAAAATGCTAAAGGAAATTCAAGATTAACATATTTAGCTTATAACGGTGAACCATTAAGTATTAATGCTACCTGTATTGGAGCTTATGAAGACGGCGTTAGGGAAACTATTTATTGGTTTATTCATGACGCTACAAATCTTGAGGCTTCTGGTGGAATTGTAGATATGGTTGTTTCTTATAACACTACTAGTCAAGTAATTAACTATCATATAGTTACTGAAGACCTTTTAAATTTTGACCCTAAACATTTAATTACTGGAATAAATTTGCTTGATGATTTATTATTTTGGACGGACGACATTAATCCTCCAAGGTATATAAATATTGACAGAAATTACCCATTACCAATTGCCAATGTTGATCAGATTATAGAAGAAGATATTAGTGTAATTGTTAAAATTCCTGGGTTTGAAAATATAGTAAACAATAATGTTCCTTTAGCGGTTCCAAAAATTACTTTATTAAACGTTCCTGGTGGAGAGAATTATATTGAAAATAAATTTCTTTGTTTTGCTTATAGGTATCGATATTTAGATGGACAATATAGCGCCACATCTTTATTTAGTTTACCGGCATTTGCAACTAAACCTTTTAGGTTTGATACCAAAAATTACAATAATCAAGGAATGCTAAATTTATACAATGGTATAAATATTGAATACTCAACAGGTAGTAGCAGGGTCGTGCAAATAGATTTACTTTTTAAAGAGAGTAATTCAAATAATATAAATGTAATTGAAAGATTTGTAAAAAAAGATTATGGTTGGCCAGATAATACTGTTCAGTCATATGTTTTTACAAACAGTAAAATTTACACAGTTATAGGAGCTGATGAATTACTTCGTCAATACGATAATGTTCCAAGGTTTGCTAAAGCACAAATTATTCAAGGTAACAGATTAATGTATGGAAACTACGTTGATGGCTATAATTTTACTAGTGGTAATTCGGGTGGTACTAATATTGCTTTAAACTATACCACAAGTATAATAAACACTATTATTTCTTCTGAAGAATTACCTTTTGCTAGTTTAAATTCAGGTCTTAGTTATACTATTGATCCAGCAGACACCAAAACTTATGACAACAATAAAGTTACTTTTGATTTATCTTCAACCGTTGGTAAATTAAAAAAGAATTCTTTTATTAGTTTTTCATTTAATCTTGAAAATCAAGTTACTGTAGTTGGCGCAGGTCAGTCTACAAACCCTGCTTGGATAGCAAATAATCAATTTAAAAACAGTTCATTTACGCTAAACTTAAATATAACTTTAGATGCAGACTATAGCTCAACATATGCTTTTGTTAGTAGTCCTTTGTTTCAAGATGCTATAGGTACGATACTAAATACAAATTTTAAACCTATCGCAGACTCAGCAGACGGAAATTCTTTAACTGATTATTTTAATAATGAACTATCATCTCCTGCGGTTTCTTATGTTTTTAATAAAATTAATAGTAGTATAACAAGTTCTACCGTTCAACAGGGGTTTTTAATTACTGGTGCTTCTCCTGGGGTAAATACCTTTAGTTTACAGACTATTGCGATGCAGTATCAAAACATAGACTCTACTCCTTTAACAACTAATATTTACGAATACTTTAGGTTTATTAGTGCTGAAGGAGGGTTTAGTACAACAACAAATACAGGTAGTTTACATAGTAATAGAGATTATGAAACAGGAATTGTTTATAGTGACGATTACGGAAGGTCATCTACTGTTTTAGTTTCAGAAAGAAATACGGTTTATATAGAACCTGGAGATAGTGATAAACAGAATAATATACAGGTAGCTGTTAATTCTTTAGCACCTTACTGGGCTGAAAGATATAAGTTTGTAGTTAAACCAAGTTTAGGAAACTATGAAACTATATACTCTAATTTTTATTACGTAAGACCAAGTGACAATATGGTTTTCTTTAAATTAGAAGGAGACAATGCAAACAAGGTTTCTAAGGGTCAAACGTTAATTGTAAAGGCAGATGTTTCGGGTCCAGTTTCTAGGCTTGTAACTGTTGAAGTTTTAGATATAAGTGCAGAAAGTAGTGATTTTTTAAATGCAGACAATGAATTAGGTGAAGACTCAAATCAACTTTCAGGTCTTTACATGCAAATGAAAAATCAAAATTTTGATATTTCTATACCTGAAGATTCTATTATTGAATATGGGGAAATAGTACAAAGAAGTTCAACACGTGGGTGTACAAATAATAGAAAAATTGCTTACCCTTGTTTTACTCAGGATGTAGTAGGAAATGGATCTGCTGTAACTAATTATGATATTCCTGCTGGATCAACAATTACAATAAAAGTAACTGCGTTTAGAAACGATACGTATAACGGAAACAGTTGCCAAGAAATACTATGGGAATGGGATCAACAATACGTATCAAGTGATGACTATACTGATGCAAGAAGATGGTGGAATGGGGATAATATTAATCCTGAGATAGCAAGTCCAGGAAATTTATCTGACGAAACACCAGTACATTATGACCCTATCGTTGTGGCCCCTAGTAATGCTCCTAGGGCAGATATATTAGACACTAAAAGAACAGCTGACAATGTTACTTGTGCTTCTTTTGAAGTGTATTTTCAATTTATTCAAGCAGCAAGTGCTTTATCTACTGATCCTTTATATTTAGGTGTTTCATCCGGATTGTATGGTTGTAATAGAACATGGCCACAAAGCGATAGAACTTCAGATTTACATGTAGAGCTAATCGTAGAAAGAACAAACACGTTAATGGTTTTTGAAAGCGAAGCGGTTGACGCAAATACAGAGTTGTATTATGACGCTTCAGAATCTTATCCTATTACACAACCACAAGGTTTCCACATGTCTGGAACAAACACTACTTTAGGAGATCAAAATCAAACAGCAACACAAGACGCTGTTGTTAATTTAGATTTTCAAGATTGTTTTGTTTTTGGTAATGGAGTTGAAAGTTTTAAAATAAAAGACTCGTTGGCAGGAAGGGCCATGGTCTTAGGTCAAAGAGTTTTGGCTGTCTCTAATCAGGATTATAAAGAAGCTGACAGGTTTGAAGGGATTACTTATAGTGGAGTTTATAGTAGTAATAGTGGACTTAATAATCTTAATGAATTTAATTTAGGGTTAGTAAACTTTAAAGATTGTGAAACTTCATTTGGGCCAATACAAAAAATGCATGCTCGTGAAACAGATATACTTGTATTACAAGAGGATAGAATAACATATGTTTTATCAAGCAAAAATTTAATTAGTGATAGTACTGGTGGTGGAGTTATTGCTTCAGTACCTCAAGTATTAGGGACTCAAATAGCTCGTATTGAAGAGTATGGTATTAGTTACAACCCTGAAAGTTTTGTGTCTTGGGGTTCCGAAATGTATTTTACAGATGTAAAAAGAGGAGCCGTAATAAGACTTAGGGGTACAAGCATGAATAATGATTCTTTAGAAGTTATATCTAATAACGGAATGAGGTCTTATTTTAGGGATCAATTTTTTGATTCAATTACAACACAAAAGTTAGGCGGTTATGACCCATACATGAATGAATATGTATTAGGTATGAATTGCAAGTCTGTTCCTTTACCACCTGAAATTTCTAATTGTGGATATTCTTTTCAAAAAACAGGTTTAGAAGCAAATGAAACTATAGTTTCTACTATTGATTACGGTCAAGTAATAGGTCAATGTAATATTTCGTACAATATAGATACTCTGCCTGCGCCTGCCGGCTCAATAACTATATCTGTTTTATGGAATGGTATTACAACTACAAGCGGAACTTTAACAGGTGCTGGAACGTTTAGTTTTGATAAAACCTTAAACACACCATTAAATGCAGTTGTAACAATTACAGGGGTAACACGATCAAGTTTTTCTATAATTGCAAATTGCCCTACAGAAGTTGAAATAGAAATTATAAAAGTAGTAATGAACTCTCCGGTTGATTCAGGTGATTTTATTCATACGGAATACAAATGGAATGACTCAGTTGTTGTTAGTCCAATCGATTCAGAATTAGCAACTTTTGGAAGTAGTAATGTAGTGGCTTCTAATTATAAAACTCAAGTAGGGATTAGATCATTAGGTGTGTTTCCTTATAGTGGAACTGATATAACTCTTAGGTCTAACAAGGTAGAATTTGATAATTACGATTGGGTTGTTAACAGCGATAATTTTAAATATTTATCCAGCAATACTTTGTATGCAAATACAGAGTCAGATATATCTGCCTTATTAGCAGCCTCTACAACAATAGCTAATGCTTCTGTTACAAACCCATCAACTGGACTGTATCAAGGTATTGTCCCTAGTTTAAGTTTACCTTTATCAAATCAATATTTATATGTAATATATGACTATAGAGAAACTAGTTGTCAAGAGTTTTGCTATGACGCAAGTTCTTCAGCATCAGCTTGTTGTGATTGTACGGTTACTTACACAGCTTACAATAGTAGTTCTGTACAGCAGAATATTACTGTTGCTTGTGGTCAGCCTTTAATTTTTCCTTATTATCATACTGGTGCTGGAACATTGCCATCAGTTGGAGATTTTGTATATTCATCCTCAAATGGAGAAGTAGGAACAACATTGGCGTTAGGTATTTATAGAATTAGCGCAACAAGTTATATCAGAGTAAATCAATTTGGATTAGTAACAGAAGTAACTACTTGTCCAACAAATTAATTTTAAATGGGAGTATTAGGAACATATTGTTTTGACGGATTAAATTTTTCACAGGCATCGTCACTGTATACGGATAGTACTTTGTCGGTTTTAGCGGCTGATGGTTTTTATTCTCAGGGTGGTGTTGTAAGGCAACAATCAAATGGTGTTTTACTGGTAGCACAAGCCTGTGGTAATTGTAGTGTTCCATGTGGAAATGGTATTTCTGTATCTCTTAGTCAGAATGGTTTTTTTGACATAAATTTTGATGTAGGTAATACTTTAGGTGCAGTTGTTGCATACTTTTATATGGGGAATAGTATTGCTGATGGTGTAATTGCTAATTTTAATTCTGTTAATTACAATAGATTAACAGCTCAAGGAAACGATGGTACAACTTTAGTAGACGGATCCGGAACAGCAGTTGATTACTCAGGTATTGGAAACCAAGGAACAGGAGACCCTACTTACGTAGGCAGTGACACTGCTAATATAATTAGAGCTTACACAAACACAAGTGTTACACCTGGGGTTTGTAATACCGGTGATGCTCCTGAAAATTATAGTTACGCTGGATCTTCTTATGTTGCACAGGGAACTTTAAATCCATTAACAGTAACAAACGCTATGTGTGGTCGGGCTTTAAGTGGAAGTCCAGTGTTTACAATGGTAATACCAAAAGCAAGCGCAAGTCCAACTTCTTTAAATTTAAAAATATCAGCTCCAGCGTGTAGAACTTTTTTTGCATATGAATTAGATTGCCCTGCTGGGTTGTCAAGTTTTGGCTCTTCAGTTGCACAGTCTACAACGGCATGTGCAGTAAATACTCAAACATATTATTTCGCAAAAAATGCAACAGGAACAAATGTTCCTTTTACGGTTGACACAAACACAATCCCTAATGTTGGGAACTTTGTTTTTACGGATGTAAATGGAGCTACTTACTTAAATGATACTGCTACTATACAGTATTACATAATAGGAAACACTACTGCAATCGGTGTAAGAAACGGTGTTGTTGTTTCTTCGGCTGCTTGTACTGCTGCGTTACCAAGTATCTTAGCTTCAACACAGACTCCAACAAATGTATGTCAAACTCCCCAAGCTACAGCTATTTATTTTCAAGTGGTTCCTCCAGCGACAAACACTTTCCCGGTAGTTAATGACTCTGTTTTTACAGACTCAAGTGGACTTAATCCTTTAAATAATACAGGTACTATATATTACTATGTTTCAGGTACTATTGCTTTAGGTGTACAGAATGGTGTTGTTGTTTCATCTGCTACTTGTACCAGTGGGACTGCTCTCACTTCTTTTTTCGCTACAGCGGGAACCTCTTCTTTAAATGATGGTAGGTGTGGTTATTTGTGTGATACACTTTTATATCACAACGGAATTGGAACTTTACCTCAAACTGGTGATATAATTTATTCAGGATCAACTACTGGATCATCAACGGTTACGTGGACTGATTATAGAGGTTTTGGAACTTTTGACGGTGATAGTGCGTCAACTACAGGAATAGTAAACGCGTCAGGTGTTATCCAAACTATTTACGTATGCCCATAAAAATAAATAAAAAAATATGTCTTTAAATTGTTCAAATAGTACCGTTTCATATAGCGACTCTGCAAAGGGGTTCCCATCTTTCTATAGCTTTATACCTGAATACATGATAGGTATGAATAGTTTTTTTTATAGCTTTAGTGGTGGAGATCTTTACCGACACAATACAAACGAAACACGTAATCGATTTTACGGAGAGAATTACAGCTCTACAATTACAAGTGTATTTAATCCACAGCCAACTCAGTCAATTAAATTATTTAAAACTATGTCGTATGAATCGACAACAACATCAAATGACAGCTCAAATGCTGCTTGGGCGTGTACTAGTTTAACTACTGATTTAACTGACGGTAGTCCAGGGTCAATGTTGCGAACTTATTTTGAGCAGAAAGAAGGTGAGTGGTTTAGTTTCTTACGAAACAATTCAGGTACTGTTAACTGGAAAGCGAGATCAGCTAACGGTGTTGGTGTTTGTACTGTTGTTACTGGTATAGCTGGTAATAATACTGTAATTGATTTCTCAGTTCAAACAGGCTCGGTTGTTAGTATTGGTGATACATTATTTGGTATTACAATAAATGCTGGTGTTGCTGATGTCCCTAAACTGGCTGGAGTAATTACAGCCGTTACACCAACAAGCATAACAATTCTAAATACGCCACCGCCAAATGGAGCAGTTCCTACGGTTGGACAATACATTGCATACGTTAAAAGCGCTGTTGCTGAGTCGCATGGAGCAAGAGGTTATTACATGGAATTTACATTAACAAATAATTCAACGGTTCCTGTTGAGTTGTTTTCTGTAGGTAGTAGCGTGATGAAAAGTAATCCGTAGAAAATCAGTATATTTGTAATATGCAATTTGAAATAAGGAAATTAAACAATACAGATTACGAAGAAGTTTTGTGTAAGTGGTGGAAAGACTGGAGATGGACACCACCAAATAGAGACTTTTTACCTGAAAATGGAGAAGGAGGTTTTATTGTTTATGATAAAGATGTTCCTGTATGTGCAGGATACGTTTATGTTACAAACTCTAAAGTGGGATGGTGTGATTGGATTGTATCTAATTTTGAGTACAAAAATAAAGTAAAACGAAAAGAAGCGTTAGACCTTTTGATAGGAACACTGACAAATACATTAAAATTAAATGGGTGTAAGTATTCATACGCCTTAATAAAATCTAAATCTTTAATATCAAATTATTTAAATAATGGATATACTGAGGCAGATAGTTATAACAAGGAAATGATTAAAAAATTATAATATGGCATTAATAACATCAGCAGTAATAGGTGCAACAACAGGTCTTGCCGCAATGGGAATGAGTTTTAAGCAGGCATCCGATGCTGCTGAAATGGAGGCTGAAGGATTGGCTGCAACAGACAAGTTAATGGAAGAGGCTAAAAAGAAGGCTGAAATAGATTACGCGCAAACTTTAAACGTGCCACTATCTGCCTTTGGAAAAGAGTTTGACCAAAACACAGCAAACCAAAACGCAATTGTACAGTCACTACAGGAGGGAGATGCTCGTAACTTAGCGGCTGGAGTTGGAAGAGTTAATGTTGCTACTACAGATGCAAACGAAGATACTCGTAATGCTTTAGGAGATAAAATGTATGAATTAGACAAGATTCAAGCAGAATCAAAACAAACTATAAATACCGATCAAAAAAATATGTTAGTGGGTGCCGCTGCTGATAAGGCGCAAATGTCTCGTGATGCAGCTCAAGCTAAAACAAGTGCCATGCAAGGCGCTTTCCAAGGACTTGGACAGGTTGCAGGTGCAGTAAATTCTTTAGCCCCATTGTATGGTACTTCAGGAGCTGATAGGCGAGCAGACAAGTTTTTAGATGGACTCTCAAAAGATCAAAGGGATAAAATAAGGGTTGAAACAGCAAATGCAAATCCAAATGAAAGTTTATATAAAAAATATATGACAAAAGGAGCAGACTATGATCCGCAAAAAGCTTCTTTGTTTGCTGAAACTATTTTTACACCAATGGGTAGACCTGCAATGCGACAACGATTACTAGATCAACAATATAGTAAAAAAGATTACGCTGGATTTATAGATAATCCTTCTGGATTTGATTTTTCTATTTTTCAACAATAACGACTTATGGCAGAAAATAAAAATATACCACAGGGTGCAAATAAATACTCTGTTTACGCTCAAAGAAATGTAGAAAGTACTCAAGTTGACTGGAATAAAATTGCCGGTGAATTAACAAAAGGCGCTGAAGCTATAAGGGATGAAAGACAAGGTAGGAAAGACGCAATAGATACAGAAACTCAAAACTCAATGGAACAATTGAGTAAAATTGAGGGAACAAATAATCAAGACGCAGCGAGTTTACTTATCAATGGTTCTAGTATGTCTATTGAGGCTTTAAGAGTTCAAACAGATTTGTTAAAGCGTGGTTTAATTAAACCAAAGGACTACAAGCTTTTTATGCAACAACAAAAAACTGGGTACGCTAATTTAAATACTGCCGTAAAAGGATGGGATAAATGGGCTACTGAGGCTAAAGAAAGGTTAAAGATTGCTGAAGGTACTTTAGGTCCCAAAGCTGGTGGTTTAGAGATATATCAAAACAATTTAACAAGCGCTTTAGGTAATTTAAAAAACAAAAAATTATGGTCTAATCCTATTAATGGGCAACTTCAATTAGTTACCATGGGGAAAGACAAGGGTGGTTCATACAATGTTATGCCTGACTATTACAAAAACAAGGCTGCTTATCAGAACCCTAACACGATGAACGACCTGATGAAGTATCAGCAGGATAGGTTTAGTTTAACAAACGCAGCAAAGGGTATTACGTCTCAGGTTGGTAAAATAATTAAAGCCTTTGTTAGTGGCCCTAAATACAATGTTTTAACTGGTGCAGGTGCTGTTAAAACCGTATCTGATTATAGGCAGTTAGGGGATTTTGGATCAGATTTAACTGGAAAGAAAATAACTTTTGATCAATGGAAGGAAATAAAAATTGACACTCTTACTGGAAGGGTAGGTGATGCGAATAATGAAAACGCTGCTCAAGTTTTATTTAATAGCGGTGGGTATAAGTACGCTCAAACAGAAGAAGAATATTTAAAAAATAATAGTGTATTTGACGCAGAAGGTAAAGTCATAGAAGCAGCTGATTTAAAGTACTGGATGAAGGCAGACGTTAGTGGGTCAAGACCAGTACCAACATTAAGTCCTGCGCAAATGAAAGAGGCTCGTAGTTTAGCTAATACTGAAATTGAGTCTCAGATATCTCACGTAGAAACCTTAACTAAAGGAGCTACAGGGCAACAGAAACAACAAGATACAGCAAACACAACAAGAGTAAAAGAAGAAGAAGATAGAAATAAAGCTTACTTTGGAGATATAAATACTGTAATAACTGGTTTAGGTACTGAGGGCGCTGCTGTTTCTGAAGATAGAATAACTGACATGAATCAGAGATTTTTAGAGTCAACAAATTACACAGACAGAAGCACTAAGATTAATAGTATTGATAGAAATGCAAATCAAATTATTATTGATAAAACAGTAAAAGGTAAAAATATATCAATGAAGATAGATAAATTCTTTAGAGACCCTCAAACAGATGAGCTGGATTTAAAGAGACCTTTAACAAGTAAAGATATTGCTCGAAAAATATATAGAGAATTAATTCCAAGAGCTGCAACAAAAGATATGTCATTTGATGAGTTTTATGAGTCAGCTTTAGCAAGCGGTATGGACTTTACTCCAAAAGAGATAGAAGATGCAGACGGTAACATGATTCCAAATCCAGAGTATGGAGGAGATGAAGCTTTTGCTACAAAGAAAACATTTAATAAATTAGATAATTATAATTCAAATAGTAATATTTCTTTGGACCCAAAAAACCCTACATCAATGTCTGATGAGTTTATGGTAATACCAGGGAGCGATTTTAATAGCCAAGAAAAAGCAGCGCCTGTAGTTTTAAAAGCTTTTAATTTAGGTTTAGATAAAGTTCAAAAAAGTTATGGATCATCACTAGACATAAAGGTAAGCTCTAAAGATGAAAGCGGTTCGACCAACTCTATTACAATAACTTATAAAGACCCTGTTACTGAAAAAGAAGTTCCTGTTACTTTTGAATATGAAGAAGACAATGCTAAACTTCAAAGTGATGTAGACGCAGCAATAAATAAGATTATAGATGCATATAATTCAAGTAAAGCCTCTGGTAAAAATAAACCAGTGGGTTCAGGGGTATCACCTAAAGTAGATGCTTGGGGTAACGTAATAAAATAATAAATAAATAAATGGATAAATTAAAAGCCCTTTACGAAAGTTATATAAATGCAGGAGTTTTAAGTAGCGAAACTACTTTTGAGCAATTCTCTACAGCAAATCCGGAACTACAAGATACGCTGTATCAACAAGGTATAGAAAATAAAATATTAAGCAATCAAACAGATCTTAATATGTTTAAATCAGCTTGGGATTTAAAAAAAAAAGAAAATTTGGAAGAAGAAATTTCTTCTGGGGTGGAGGAAGTTACGGAATCTGTACAGACAGATGGATATTCGGACTCTTTAGAAGTAGACGAGGTAGTTGAAGAGGGTGTAATTAATGAATCTGAATTAAACTTTGAAGATCAGTCAGGGGTTAAAATACCTAATGCTCCTGACAGAAATGGAGTATTAAATAATAAAGATGGTTCTGTATCTACACATAAAATGAAAACAGAAACTGATGGTGAGGGAAATTGGTTTTCTTTTCCTACGGTATTTCAAAATGAAGACGGAGAGTTTGTTGATATGTCTGAAGATGCAGAAATAGACTGGAAGCCTGTATATGAAGAGGCTAAAAAGAGAGGAGAAATTATTGATTTTGGTAAAGATAAAGAATCAGCATTAGCATATGGTAAAGGTTCTTGGAAAAATAAAACATCTATAAATGAAGTTGAAGTTGAGAACAAGGTTTTTAATGAGTTTACTGACAATATTGACACTATTGAAACCCAAGCAAATGATCCTTTCTCGTCTTCTATAAACACTGTTAATCAAGAACTAATTAGCGGATCTGAAGAACAGGCAGTGCCTTTATTGAATTACCATTTTAATCAATACGGTTTTGATTTTGAAGAAACTGGAGCATTAGGTGATAGAATGAATGTTACCTCTGCTAACGGAGAAAAATTATCCGTAGATTTAGAT
>Ga0209502_10001040_pt1 | contig 27202 bp, 19 predicted proteins | sample ArcticOcean_MG_C_10_FD_187442 | JGI IMG/M metagenome (GOLD analysis project Ga0209502, IMG submission 187442) | Marine microbial communities from western Arctic Ocean - ArcticOcean_MG_CB11_90 (SPAdes) (version 2) | ecosystem: Environmental > Aquatic > Marine > Oceanic | place: Arctic Ocean... | reverse complement strand
TGGGCACACGCTTAACTAATCGGGATAGTGACAGTGCAACCAATAAGGTGCCCGCCCCAGCTGTCAACCAACCTGCTAAGCCAAGCATTCCGTAGGGTGCCAATAGAGTGGGCATCATAAAAACGCCCGATCCAATAGCACAACCCACGGCAATCGACCATCCTCGCCAAAAGCCTATTTCTTTGCCTGAACTACTCTGTGACAGAGATTCCATTATGGTTTTCTCTCATTTTTAAGTTACCGTAACAGGGGTTGAGAATATTACAATAGTGTTGGTCCATCTGAAGTTAAAATAATATCTATCTATCGGGGCACTCTTAGTACCCTGGACTAAACCAGAATATAGTACCCTGGACTAAACCAGAATAACCATCGAACCACATCAGAGCACCGAGTCTCATGTTAGCTAACATTCTGCGCTTTAAAATAGTAATAGGTTTAACAGTACTCCTATTAGTGCTCATCATGATCAGTCCGTTTAAGGCATCACTGCAAAATGGAATCGCGCTAGAGGCTAATGCTCATCTAAATGAGCTAATGGCATCACCTAACTCATTTCTCTTGTCCTCTCCCGCACCCATTAGCGGCGGGGCAAAGGTAGAGCCAGAACTATTAAAAACCCCCATAGTAACTAATAACGAACTGAATGCTTGGTTTGATCGCAGCCAAACTCAAGCGCTAATCGTACAAAAAAAGGGCCGTATCATCTATGAGCGTTACAGCGCAGATGCGGATGATGGCCGCAACATAAATGCCATGTCTATGACTAAAACTATTGTTGCAATTCTGATTGGTATTGCGGTTGATGAAGGTCTAATTAACTCAGAAAAAGATTCTATATCACTGTATCTTCCTGAAATAAAGCAGCACCCTACCCATGCAATCACTCTTCGCGATTTGCTGAGACATACCTCAGGAATACAATCAACATCCCAAGACCTTAGAGCAACATTAGGCGGCAACCCCTTAATAACCCCATTATCTGCGATATCTTTCAAGGGTGACCGATCATTTCGCTATGACAACATTAACTACCACCTGCTCAGTCTCGCACTGACCCGTGTCTATAAAAAGCCACTTAATCGGTTAATTGAGGATAAGTTATGGCATCCATTGAACCTTGAGAAAGCCGCCATTATAAATACGACAGGTTATTGCTGCGTGTTCGCTACGGCAAGGTCGTGGCTCGAAATAGGAAATCTATTTCTCAATCCAACTAATGGTGTGGTGTCATCACACTGGATAAACAAGATGGTTAAGGACACGCTTATTCCAGAGTGGTTTTTTGTTCAAGCAACAGGCAAATCAGCAGGCAATACCTATGGCTACCATTTGTATGGCGGTTTGCCCGAGTTATCTGAGGTTTTCTGGATTGAGGGAATGGGTTTGCAACTGGTTATGATTAATCCACAGACCCAAACGATTATTGTTAGACTCGGCGGCATTCCATCCGCTCTCAATGTTTTTTCAAACCGTTATGACTCTTCAATTATAGCGCCACTACTCAAAACTTTAACCACTGAACGTTAAACATATCGACATATAAAACAGCAGGTTACAGCAAATTAAGCAGCGAAACTCTATATTTTAGCGAGTAGATTTCATTCGTTTTCGCATTGATTCCTGGTCTACTTTTAATGTGACGGTCTGTTTTTTTAGCGCTCCAATTTATATTAAAAATAGACCTTTCATCTATCTATAAAGGGGTCTATAAAATGAAAACAATTCTATCTCGGAGTTTAATGGCATTAGCCATAACCGCCTTCTTCGGCAACACCTACGCGGCAGAGCTCGAAGAAATCATTGTTACCGCTCAAAAGCGCGCGGAAAGCCTACAAGATGTGCCTATTTCAATGTCAGCTCTGGATGGCCAAAAACTTGAAGAAGTTGGCATCCACAGTTTCCAAGAATTAACTGCCTATGTTCCCAATCTATCAATCACCGAAAACGCAGTAAATACCATTATCGGTATGCGTGGTGTTGGCATTGGTGCAAACCAGTCATTTGAACAGTCGGTAGGTATTTATGTTGATGGCGTCCATTATGGAAAAAGTCGTCAAGTTAGGACCGGATTATTTGATTTACAACAAGTGGAGGTCCTTAGGGGACCACAGGGTATTTTATTTGGTAAAAATACGCTTGCTGGCGCAATCAACATCACATCTGCTTCACCACAGGTTGGCCAGGAGATGGGCGGCAAAATCGCGGTAAGCGCAGAGTCATTTGGTGGTCAAACCATTGAAGGAAATTTTTCTGGGTCATTAACTGACTCATTGGCATTGCGGTTCGCTTACAAAGATCGTCAAGGTGATGGTCATCTCGATAACACCTACCCTGACACTGAAGTTTCAAAAATGCCCACGGTTGATGAGTCTATGTGGCGAGTCACTGCCCTTTGGGAGCCAACCGATACTACGTCGGTTGAAATAAAACATTCCGAAAGCGAGTTTTTACGCATGGGTGCTAACCCCTTGGTAACACTGTTCAGTCCTTTACCAAATATTCCAGCATCTAATGCTCTAATGTATGGAACCATGGGAGCTGTTTTCCCAGCTTACGCAGCCTACATAAATTCTCAACCAAGGGATGCTTATCGAGACACTCGATCATATGGTGGTTGTGATCTTGAACGCCATATGGGTATGAGTTCTGCGATCTGCGAAAGCGGTGGAGAGAGACCTGAGGGGACAGACACCGAAACATCTGATACCTCTGTAAACATTGAAATGGAACTACCCAATGGCTACACACTGACTGCCGTCGCTGGTCGAGGTAGTTATTTTTACCAAGACGGCATCGATGCAGACTTCCTGCCTCTGCGGTTCATTGGTCGAAGCGACATCTCTGACTATAGCCACAATAGCCAAGAATTACGTATCGCCTCGCCCTCTGAAAATAAGTTCTCATGGGTAGCCGGAGTCTACTTAGATAAGCAGAAACAAGAAATTGACCGCCTAGTAACAATTGACGGGACCTTCGGAATACCACATATCATGCCAGCCATTGTTGGTTTGGATACTTTCCTTGCTTATTCTCCTGCACAGGTCGCCGGTGTGAATGCCACAACACCTGTTCCGGGAACGCCATTCACCTTGCAAAGCCTCTATGATGCAACGGGTTGCGCTGTTGGAGCACCTACATGCCAAGATTTTCGGCTTTATCCAGGTGTTGAGGGCGTAACAAAGTTTCAAGCGACGGGAACTATTTCAAATTGGAAACAAAACACCAGCTCTCGAGCAGTGTTCTTCCAAGGTTCTTTAGATTTAAGTGACTCTGTAACGTTAACCGCCGGTGTGCGGTATACCGAGGAAGAGAAAATAGCCCATGCTGACGCTTATCAGACTACTAGCTTAACGGGGTTAGCAAACCCTAATCCTAGTCCACTACTAGCTGGTTTAAATGGTAATTTCTTTGAGCGCTGGGACCACAACTTTGACGAGCAGCGCTCGACCAATCAACTAATACCTGCTGCAAACTTGCAATGGACTCGATCTGAAGACAGTAAGTTTTACCTTAGTTATTCAGAAGGCTTCAAAAGTGGTGGTTTTAATGCGGTAGATTCACAAGCTCCTGCATTTACAGCCGCTGGACCACAACTAACTGTTCCAGGACTTGGTTTTGAGTACGATGATGAGAATGCAGCATCCTTTGAACTCGGCGGCAAGCACACCTTGCTAGATGGGGCCATGAACTTAAACTGGGCCTACTTTAACAGTGAGTACGAAGATCAACAGGTATCAACCTTTGTTGGTCTGGGCTTTGTTGTTACCAATGCCGCTACTACCGATATCCAAGGGTTAGAAATTGATATGACCTGGCAAGCTACAGATAACATGAGACTAGGTGCAAACGTTGCTTTCACCGACGGATCCTATGGCTCATTCCCTGGCGCTGGCTGTACTGCACAACAAGCCTCAGACCTACTTGGCCTGGGAACTTTAACAGTTGATTCTCCAATCACTTCGTCCGGCGCTTGCTCTGCTCAATTTAAAGGTGACGGATCTCAAGCGGGTTCAGGCCAAGATCTTGCTGGTGGACAAGTGGGTACGGATTACAACGGCTCGCTCTTCGCTGACTACGTCCGTCCAATGGCCTCCGGCCTTATTTGGTTCACCAGTATTGACATGAACTTTACTGATGGTTATTTCATGACTGGTGATCTAGATCCAATTGACTTTCATGAAGGTTTTCAGAAGTTTAATATCCGAACAGGATTGCGGAGCGAAAACTGGACTGCAATGCTCTACGGTAAAAACATCACCGATGAAGAGACGGCTACTGGCGCCTATGATATTCCCCTAGCGGCTGGCTCTCATGGCCAATACACAAGCGAAGGAGCGGTATGGGGCGCTCGACTTAGCTATAGTTTCTAAGGCTAAAGCTACTAAATCTAAAAGGACGGGGAAACCCGTCCTTTTTTTGTCTAAGTTAAATTTATAACCAATAAAATTTAGTAATACTGGACCCAACACTAACCCCCTTGATTTGTGATTACGACTAATGTTTAATGAACTATGCATAGTGCCTTGAGGTATGGTCATCTGCAGGTCAATTCTTTTGCTTTGTTGTAAAGTTGAAATACCCACATCACATGGGCATTTCAGCCTACATAGCAGACCGCCATAATCAGATAACGATGTTGGCAAAAGTAGTAAAAATAAAAATAAAATAGCAAATCTCACAGGGGTCTTATATGAAAACCAAGTCATTTCGTACACTTAGTGTGCTAGCAGTCGCTATCGCAACTATTTCCAGCGGAGCCAACACGGCTGAACTGGAAGAAGTTATTGTTACCGCACAAAAACGCGCAGAAAGCCTTCAGGATGTTCCTGTTTCTCTAATGGCTATTAGCGGTACAAAAATCGCAGAAGCCGGATTACACAGCTTTCAAGAGTTGTCTCAATATGTGCCTAACCTGTCAATAACAGAAAATGCTGTAAACACGATTATTTCTATGCGTGGTATCGGTGTTGGCGCAAACCAATCGTTTGAACAATCAGTCGGTGTCTATGTTGATGGCGTCCACTACGGAAAGTCTCGCCAAAGCCGGACTGCACTTTATGATGTTCAGCAAGTCGAAGTTCTAAGAGGACCCCAGGGCATCTTATTTGGTAAGAACACCCTTGCAGGTGCTATTAATGTCACTACTGCAACACCAGATGCTGATGAAGAGTTTGGCGGAAAAATATCTGCCAGCAAAGAATCCTTTGGTGGTACCACAGTAGAAGGCCACTTGACCGGTTCGATAGGCGACACCATTGGACTGCGTCTTGCCTACAAAGACCGGTCCGACGACGGCTCCTTTGAAAATACTTATGCAGCGGCAGTTCAAAAGACAATGCCTACTGTTGATGAATCTATGTGGCGTGTCAGTGCAACTTGGGAGCCTACTGATTCAACCCGAGTAGAGGTAAAGCATGCACAGAGCGATAATGTTCGCCTCGGTGCAAACTCACTTATTACCGTTTTTGATCCAGTGGCCAATTTAGGCGCTGCCTCAGGTCTAATGTTCGGCACAATGGGCATTGTTCGTCCAGAGTTCGGTGGAATTGTCGCCGGTGCAACTCAAAACCCCTACCGCGACGGCAATACTCTTGGTGGATGCGCGCTAGAAGCCAGCATGGGTATGAGTTCAGCAGTCTGTGCTGCCGGTGGAGAAAGACCTGAAGGGACTGACACTACGACGTCTGATACATCCCTCAGCTTTGAGATGGAATTAGATAACGGCTATACGATAAGTGCAGTGGCCGGCAGAGGTGGCTATGAGTTTCAAGACGGTCTCGATGCTGATTGGCTTCCATTAGAGTTTATTGGTAGAGCCGATATTCAAGAATACGACCATACGAGCCAGGAGTTTCGCATTGCCTCTCCTACTGATGGGCGTTTCTCTTGGGTTGGTGGTGTGTACTTAGACCAGCAAGAGCAAGAAATTGATCGCGCTGTGGTTATTGATGGTACCTTCGGATTGCCTGCAATAGTAATGAAGACTATCCTTGGCGGCGGTAATCCTGCCTTTGGGTTAGATACTTTCTTGGCCTTATCTCCGGCGCAGGTCGGCGGTATAAACGCTACAACGCCTGTTCCCGGAACGCCATTTACACTGCAAAGCCTCTATGATGCAACAGGCTGTGCTGTTGGCGCTCCTACATGCGCGGACTATACGCTCAAAGTGGGTGTTGAAGGCTCAACAAAGTTCCAACGTGCAGGTCGCATATCGAACTGGACTCAGGATACAAATTCGCGGGCTGTCTTTTACCAAGGGACGTTTAATCTGACGGATTCGGTTGCCCTTACTGCCGGTGCTCGATACACAGAAGAAGAAAAACGATCGCATGCCTTGATGGATCTGACCACTAACTCAACTGGCGATGCCACGCCGAACAGCAACGGTGTGCTAGCTGCAATCGTTGCCGGTTTCGGTCTTGGTTGGGCTCATGAATTTGATGAAAGTCGATCGACTAATCAATTTTTGCCCGCGGCCAACATTGAGTGGACACAATCCGAGGACAGCATGTTCTACCTAAGCTACTCAGAAGGCTTTAAGAGTGGTGGATTTAACTCTGTAGATGATCAAGCCCCAGCCTTCACCGCTGAAGGTATCCAGCCTACCGTGCCAGGATTAGGCTTTGAATATGAAGATGAGAACGCAGAGTCAATCGAACTCGGCGGAAAGCACACATTGCTTGATGGCAGCATGACCTTGAACTGGGCGCTTTATGACAGCACGTATAAAAACCAGCAAGTCTCTACCTTTGTCGGCACCGGTTTTGTTGTTACAAACGCCGCCAGCACAGAGATTAGCGGCCTTGAAGTAGATGTGCAATGGCAAGCAACTGACAATCTGAAACTGGGTTTAAGCCTTGCATTAAATGATGGTGCATATGGAAGCTATGCTGGTGCAGGCTGTACCGCCCCACAAGCATCAGCACTGCTTGGCTTAGGAACGCTTACCTCTGCTTCACCGGTCACTTCAGCTGGCGGCTGTGCCGCTACATTTGCGGGTGATGGGTCTCAGTCTGGATCTGTTCAAGACTTAACTGGTACTAAAGTGGGTACTGATTATAACGGCGCGCTGACCGCTGACTATGTTCGACCAGTCATGAATGGCATGCTTTGGATGACGTCTCTTGACGTTAACTTTACCGACGGCTACCAGATGATCGGCGGCTCTGTTGACCCACGTCTTTTTCAGGAAGCCTTCTCTAAGACGAGTATCCGAACTGGTTTAAAAGGCGAGAACTGGGCCGTGATGTTATACGGTAAAAATATATTCGATGAAATAACGCCTACTGGTTCGTTTAACATACCGTTGGCATCAGGTGCATATGGTCAATACACTTCACCAGGAAGTATTTGGGGTGCATCGGTTAATTACAGCTTCTAGCTTTTATGAAAGAAAATGTGTAAAACAAAAAAGGACGGGCTTGCCCGTCCTTTTTTGTGCCTGATGGAACATCTAATACATGGCCTTCAATATGGCCAGCAGCATTACAAACAACACTAAATTGCTCAGCAGGAAAGTAGATCCTCGCAGGAGCGTATTTTGTGCAAAGAGATGCAAATAGCTATGTACCAATCTCAGTAAAACGTAACTCCATGACAAAGCAATTATAAGCTGATCTTGAATCCCTTGGATAAAGTAAAAAACGCACAATACGTAAAAGATAACCGGAAATTCAAATAAATTTTGAATGTTATTTTTTATCAATTTTAAATTCTCCGGTGCATCCGGATAAGGCATTAGAGGTATACCCTTGGCCCATTTTTGATTGGGTCCAGTCAGTTTCACCGACACATAAGCATGCAAAAAACTCACTAAAAATGTGAGAAAAATCAACATATAAGCAGCAACCAAGATATTCTGAAACATAGCAACACTCCAATTAAACCATCAGTAATTTAATGAGTTTTCATTGATATAATATGAGAACTCAATAGCCAGTTCGATTGGCAGATAAAACATCCGCCGAGGCATGTGTTGCAGTTTACGGATAAAGGGATGGATATCAAAATGTGGGCTGTCCGTTTTTGTGAGTCCACTGTCATATTAGGACAGTGCAGAGAGTAGTGTCTGCGCTATGATGGTGCTCTTGTATTTATAATTAATAATTCAGGCACTGATGAACAAAATCGCCGTTAACTCAAATAATATAGCGCGAGCATCTATTGGATTATTCGGCTTGTTGTTGCTGTTAGCCGGCTCGAACACACAGATTAACTGGCTACATCAACCCGCAGATACAATTGTTTTAGTTAATCAACAACCGGTGACAGAAACTGCATTGCGTGTTGCCCGTCAGCGCTCTGGCATGCTTACGGCAGATATATCTACTCAGGGTAGAGATCAACAGCTACTGCAACGACTCATCGATGATGAACTGATATTACAGCGTGCCGAGGAACTCGGCATTCTGCAGGCAGATCCCGGTATTCGTAAGCTGCTAGCGAGATCAGCTATTGAAACTGTTGTAAGCAAGTCACAAGCCTTACCTGTCACGGAATCTGAACTCGTCGCCTTTTACGACAACCATCAAGCCGTCTTTCAACAACCCCAGAGAATAACCCTTCAATCTGCACAATTTGATGACGTTGAAACGGCCAACACAACTCGCAAAGCGGTTTTACTCGGGCAAAGCCTCAAAAAAGCCGCCTCTAGTACGGGGGCTGAAATGTTGCCCATACCTCTATCGCCGTTGCCAAAGCATGCACTAATACGCTATCTCGGGGCATCCTTGACCGACTTGGCTCTAACACTTTCAACTATGGAGGTCTCTCAACCAATTATTCGAGGTGACAGCGTTTATCTCCTGCAGGTCTTTAAAAACCAGCCGACAACATTGATGCCTCTAGAGCAGGTTCGAGAGACGGCGATGACTGAATTAAAAATCCGACAGCGGCGTGATAGTTTGGCAACGACGCTAGCAGAGCTCAAACAGCAAGCTAGCATTCAGTTCAATTTAGCATTGCTTGAGCAACTAGCGAGTACTGATCAATAGCGATGAAAACACGTTCAGCACTGACAACCAATCAACGATCGCTGACCTTATTAATCTGTGGCTCAGTCCTAGGTATCCTTGTCGCTGTAAGTGACCCTTATGTGTCAGTAACCGATGACACTACAGTAGTCGCTTGGGTCAACGATACCGCCATTGGAAAAGCTCAATATAGTCAGGCTCTGGCCCTTTACAGCCAGGAGAAACGGAGCCCCACTAACCCGCAGGACAGGACTCTTATATTAGAGCGGCTGATAGAAGAAGAATTATTAGTGCAAAAGGCAATCACAGATGGTGCGCTGCGCAATAACCTCGGCATCCGTCAACGCACATTACAAACTATGCTCGACAGTATTCAAAGTGAATCTATAGCCACCAATGGCACCAATGCCGAGTCAAATGGCAAGGCGCTTCAAGGGTATATCGAGCAGCTTCGTCATACAGCGACCATCAAATGGCTCAATCAGCAGCCCACCGCTGCGCAGGCGGGTCAATAATGGTGAGGTTAATCCAAATAACTGTCGCCATACTGCTAGTATTGGGCGCTATCGCAACATCATCACAGGCTCACGCCCATAATCGCAGTCAGTCTTTTTCTGACTGGGAAATAACCGACAATCGTGCAACGGCAATCTTTACCGCTAAATCCAGAGAAATTACTCGACTTCAAACCCAGACCAACCAATCTCTAGACACCTTACTGGCAAACCATCTAACTAGCTCGATCAGCGTGTCTCAAGATAGCCTGCCCTGTTCACGTGCAGAGACAGCTAAACCCATGCCTTCTGCACTGGGGTATGTTCGAGTCAAGCTAGTATTCGACTGTGATACGTCCTTGGGTGATCTAAGCATCGGCATTAATAGCTTTTTCAATGCCGCTAGTTCTCACGTTCATTATGCAAACGTGACCCTCAATGGAGAGCCTTCTTATCAGTATCTATTTACCAACAAACAACGACAACATGAAATAACTGATCAACTAGTATCCCGCAGTCACTGGTTTGTCAGCGTCACCCAATTCGTCATTATTGGCGTCGAACATATCTTTGGCGGCATTGACCATATCGCGTTTTTACTAGCACTTTTACTGCTTTTGCGTAGTTTAAAGGGCTTAATCTGGATGATCACCGGCTTCACGCTGGGTCATAGCATCACCCTGGCGTTGGCTGCGCTGGGCTGGGTGATACCTGACCTTGATATAGTTGAGGCTGCCATTGGCTTTACCATCGCTCTGGTCGCCGCGCAGAACATCGCTGTACTCACGGGCAATCATCGTCAAATTACCTATTTCTCTGTGGCCGCTCTATTACTGATCGTGCTAATCAATTTGACCTGGAATATTGGACTTAGCGTCCTGAGCGGCCTTGGACTGGCGTTATTTGCGCTCGCCTATTTATGGAATTCTACCGACGAGCAAGAGTCAGCTAACCTGCGCTTGGTAACGAGTATTGTATTCGGGCTGATTCACGGTTTTGGCTTTGCCAGCGCCTTGACCGAAACGGGTTTAGCCAGTGCGCAGCTAGTCCCTGCCCTACTTGGCTTTAATCTTGGCATTGAGTTGGGTCAAATAGCGATCATCACTGCTATCTGGGTGCTGTTACAACAAATAAGACAATCTAGACTGCTCAATGACACAAGGTTAGCCGTTGATTTAGTCTCAGCAGCTCTCTGTGGGTTAGGTTTATACTGGTTTATCGGGCGAAGTTATGGAATTATCTAATAAAAATGGGGTTCAAAATGTTTAAAAAGTTTGCTATTGCTATGGCTGTTATAGGTGCCATTATCTCCCTCGTATTGACTAATAATGCACCAGAATCGGTGTATAGGCTTTTTCCTGGCTACTTTGAAGACCCCAATCTCGCCTGGGAAAACTCTCCCCTAACACCACAAGCCATTACCCAGCAACGACTGCCAAAAGCGGTCATAGACGCTCGCACCAACAGCAGAAACTATGAGGATGCACCTGAAAAACAGATTCTTTTTGGTGATACTCATGTGCACACCACCAACTCTGCCGATGCCTTTATGTACAGCTTACCCATGATGCATGGTGCTTCTGGCGCCTATCCACCGGCATTTGCCTGTGACTACGCACGCTTCGTCTCACAGTTAGACTTTTACTTTCTCACTGATCACGCCGAGAGTTTCACCTTGGGCCAGTGGCGCGACGGCATAGAATCGGTACGTCAGTGCAACCGTACCGCCGGTGACCCAATGAACCCAGACATCGTCGCTTTTCTCGGTTGGGAGTGGACCCAGGTCGGCACCGTGGCTGAGAATCATTACGGGCATCACAATGTACTGTTTAAAGATGATGACCCAGAAAAATTACCCAGCCATCCAATTGCCTCAGTGGGTGTTGGCGTAGCCACCATTGCCGCACGCTCAAATGATGGTAAGCAATCGGGTATTTTAGGTGTCCTTGATCCACGCCACAAAGACTATTACGCCTCCTACAACACCTGGGTTGGCAACATGGCCGGAACACCGGTGTGTGACCCATCTCTGCCCAGCCCATCACTTCCAGCCAACTGCTATGAAAGTGTCGCCACACCCGGGGAGCTGTTCAAAAAGCTCGATGAGTGGGGCTTTGATAACATTGTCGTACCTCACGGCACTAGCTGGGGCTTTTACACCCCCCCTAATGCTAACTGGGCCCATCAGTTAAACGAGGCGAACAGCGATCTTGATAAAACACGTTTAATTGAGGTCTATTCCGGCCATGGTAACTCGGAAGTATTTAGAGACTTCGCGGTAAGAACCCGTAATGATCAGGGTGAATGGGTCTGTCCGGCGCCGCAAACCAATTATCTTCCCGCTTGTTGGCAAGCAGGGGAGATTATTGAAGATCGTTGTTTAGCCGATGGTACTGACCCAGATGAATGTAGTGCTCGTGCAGCAGAGGCGCGCCACAACTTCGTTCAACTAGATACCATTTATGGCTTCATGACCGTGCCCGGCAGCACCCCAGAGGAATGGCTCGACGCAGGCCAAGCACGAGATGTTTTCCTGCCGGCATTTAACTACAAACCTCGCAAATCGGTGCAGTATGGCTTAGCGCTTCAGAACCTTGAAGACCCAGAGAATCCCTTGCGTTATCGCTGGGGCTTTATTGGTTCAACGGATACCCATTCAGCGCGAGCAGGTCACGGTTTCAAACAACTGGATAGAATTAATAGCACCGATGCAACTGGTGTTCGAGATGGCTTCTGGGAATCTGTTTTCGCCAGCACCGCCGTGATCTCAAAACCAGCGCCGCGATCGTTAACCGCTGATCAAATTGATCCGGTAAGCGCTAAGATATTTGCCTCAGAATTTGAACGTACTAACTCTTTTTTAAATACCGGAGGAATAGCTGCGGTACACGCTCAAGGCCGTGATCGAGACGCCATTTGGGATGCAATGAAGCGCCGTGAGGTCTACGGAACCAGTGGGCATAGGATGTTAGTATGGTTTGATCTGCTCAATGCTAACAATAACAACCAATCGCTACCGATGGGCAGCAGTGTCGGCATGGCTAGTAATCCACAGTTTAGCGCGAAGGTTGTTGGCTCATTCAAGCAGCTACCCGGCTGTCCAGATTATGTCGTAGAGACTCTGGAGCAAAAACGCTTGCAGAAAATGTCTCTTGGTGAGTGCTATAACCCCTCCGATGAACGCTACCTTATTGATAGTATTGAGGTGGTCAAAATACGCCCTCAATCCTACGCCGGTGAAGAAGTCCCACCGCTGATTGAAGATCCCTGGCGAACCTTTGAATGCCTTCCATCTGCTGAGGGTTGTACTATTGAATTTGAAGACCCCGAATTTGCCGCCGAGGGCCGCGATGCTCTGTACTACATACGTGCGCATGAACAACCTATAGCAACCATCAACGGTGGCAATTTACGCACCAGCTTTGATGACCAAGGTAATGCCATTACCACCGACCCCTGCTTCGGTGATTACCGCACGCCTGAACAAGACAACTGCCAACAACCTCTGAGCCAACAAGCATGGTCTTCGCCCATCTTTGTAGACTTTAAGCAATAATAAGACTAACTATTAAACATTAGGGGAATACATTATGGGTAATAAAACCGCACTAGTGACAGGCGCATCCGACGGTATTGGACTAGAATTTGGCGACATTCTGGCCGCTCAGGGCTATGACTTGGTTTTAGTGGCGCGACGTGAAGATAAGTTGAATGAGGTTGGCGAAAAACTCAGTCAGACCTACGGCATTAACTGCACCGTTATGGCCACTGACTTATCTGAACCACAGGCCGCCCAAACGCTTTTCCAACGCACCTGCGATCAAAACCTGCAAATTGACTTTTTGGTCAACAATGCGGGGCTTTTACACAACGGGTTTTTCACTGAACTAAGCCTTGCTGAACAAGAGCGCATGATTACCGTCAACATACTCGCCTTAACATCATTGACCCATTTATATGCCAATGATATGGCCTCTAGAAAAAAGGGTCACATCCTTAATGTGGCATCCCTGGCCGCTTGGATGGCCATTCCTAATCAGAATGTCTATGCAGCCACCAAAGCCTATGTGTTGTCATTTACACAGGCGCTGGCGGATGAACTGAAAGCGGCTAACAGTGGCGTCGTAGCATCCGCACTATGCCCCGGCTACACCGCCACCAAAATGATGGATAACCCAGATCAAGGTGCGAAACTGAGTATTGCCCCCAACATGATGATGTCTGCAAAAGAAGTCGCGGAGGCAGGCATTAAGGGCTGTCTCGCAGGTAAAAGCGCGATTGTTCCCGGTGCTGCTAACAAAGTGACCGCCGCTATTACTCGACTATTTTCTAAAGCGCGACTCACCAGACTAGTGGGCAGCTTTTATCGCAACAACATGGGCTAGCCCCATACACTAAAAATTAATGGACCTTTGAGGTACTTATGAACGAGCAAACGATCAAAAAGATACTAATCACCGGCGCTAATGGCTTTATTGGCAATACGCTGATGCGTTTTTACCAACAGAACAATCAAGCCGTAGTTGGCGTTGATCTGGTTGGCAATGGTACAGATATTATTGAAGGCGATATTGCTAAACCTGAGAGCATTGCCAATTTGCTGGAAGAGTGCGACGTCATCATCCACACCGCGGCACTGGTCTCAAACGCCATGGAAGACAGTGATATGTGGCGAGTCAATGTACTGGCCACCGGCAACTTAATCGATGCGGCAAAAAAATATAAGGTGCGGCGTTTTGTACAGATATCCTCCATCGTTGCCTATGGCAATGCTGCCGAGGGTGAGATCAACGAGAACCACCCCGTACATGCCGATGGTGGCAGCTATGTATTGACCAAACTGGCCTCCGAACATACCGTGCTGGCAGCCTCCGCGAATGGGGACATTGAGGTAGTTATTGTGCGTCCCGGCGATGCCTATGGCCCCGGTAGCCGACCGTGGATTATTGCACCCTTAGAGGCGATTGCTAAAAATCAATTTATGCTGCCAGCCAAAGGTGAAGGTTTCTTTAGGCCCATTTATATTGATGATTTAGTCAGAGGCATTGTACTTGCCGCCCAACACCCAAATGCTGTTGGCGAGATATTTAACCTATCCTGTGAAGGCTACATGACCACCAAAGAGTATTTTGCTCCGCACTATCAGTGGTTGGGCAAAAAAGGGCCTATGCTTGTCTCAACTAAGCTTGCGCTAAGAGTCGCCGCCGTAGCTTCAAAAGTTGCCAGTCTTATGGGTAATCTCAATGAAGCCTCTCCGGCAACCGTGGCTCAACTTGCCACCAAGAGCTGGTTCTCAATAAAGAAAGCCGAGCGAATTCTTGGTTGGAAGCCTGAAATGCCATTTGACGAAGGAATGGAACGGTCCAAGCAATGGGCTGCAGACAATGGTCTTTTAGGCAAATGATGGTTATGGTATCTCCTGGATGCCAAAGGAACCTCCCATGCATAAAAATATTACTGACCTGGTTACGCTTGCAAAAAGCACTGCGCAAGTAGAGCGCTATGCAACCCCTCAGGATCGCTTAGTTGAAGGTAATCCTGAGCAAAATAATACACTTCATTTTTCGGCCGATGATCGGTTCTTTGTCGGAGAATGGGGTGCAGAGGTTGGCTGTTGGAAAGTCAGTTATACCGAAAATGAGTATTTCCATATTTTAAGTGGTAAATCAATTCTGCGCGACACCGAGGGTAATCAATTAACCGTCGTGGCCGGGGACAAAATCTGTGTGCCCGCCGGCTTTGAAGGCGAGTGGGAAGTCATAGAGCCGACGCAAAAAATCTATGCTATTTACGAAAACTAAATCTTACTTAACGACAAGGTTGTCTCTATGCCCAGATTATTAGTACCGCTACTCATCCTCATCATCAGCCAAGTCGGCTGTAGTCTCGAATCTAAGATAAAGGCAACCACAGATCAAAACGCTACTCTAATGGTGCAAGCACAGGCCATACACACCTCTGCATTGACCATAGATGCTCATGCCGACATTGAAATACCCGGCAAGCCTTCGATGTATGTCGGTTCTGACGGCCTCTCTAAGGTGAGCCCACAGAAAATGCAAAAAGGCGGCTTAAATGCAGTTGTTATGTCCTTAGCCGTGGGCCCTATGCCCAGAAATGCAGAGGGTTATGCAGCGGCCAAAGCACTGGCACAAACCAAGCTCGCCGCGGTTAATGCACTGGCAGCAGACCCGGCCAACAATACCGTCATCGTAAAAAGCACAACCGAACTAAGTGCGGCGCACACTGAGGGTAAAACTGCGCTGATTCTTGGTTTTCAAAATGCATTAATCTTGGGCAAAGACGTCGGCGCTGTCGACAGCCTATATAATTCAGGGGCTAGAGTATTTGCCCTAACACACATGGGCCACAATGACTTTGCAGACTCATCAAGAACTCTGTTTGACGGTGACACAGGCACTCGTGAACCGGATGCTGAACATGGTGGCTTATCTGCTTTAGGAAAAGCGGCTGTTGCAAAAATTAACGCCCTCGGTGGCATTATGGATATCTCACAGTTATCCACTGAAGCCGCCATGCAAGTTATGGCCCTCTCCAGTACTCCCGTCATTGCTAGTCATTCCAACGTGCGCGCACTAACCAGTGTTAGCCGCAATCTCTCTGACCCAGAAATAGATCGGATTGGCGAGACTGGCGGTGTTATTCATATAGCACCATTTCGCGGCTACCTGTTTGACTCTGCAGACCCAGACATGGATACAAATATCCGTGCCGTTCGCAAAGAGTCCGGCATAGAGGAAGACTATTTATATCCCTTTGAACTGTATTGGGAAATTGATGACCCAGCTATTAGGAAAGACTTTTTAACCCGCACCAGCGCGCTGCTCGGGCCCATCGGTTTAGACGAAATGCTCGATCATGTTGACTATATTGCTCAGCGCATTGGTGTTGATCACGTTGGTATTGGCACCGACTTTAATCATGGCAGCGGTATTATTGGATTCAATGACGCCAGTGAGGCGCTAAATGTTACCGTCGAGCTGCTCAAACGCGGCTATACCAAAGACGACATCATCAAAATTTGGGGTGGCAATTTTATTCGCGTATGGCGCGCTGCAGAAAAAGCCAGCGAAGCTAGGATGCCGAAGCCTCAGGAGTAAACCCGGTTCGATAAGAGCCCGCAGTGCGACCCGTCCAGAGCTTGAAACTGCGATAAAAAGAACGCGCCTCTGCGTAACCCAACTGGTAGGCAATTGAGTCGAGTGATAGATTGGTATTTTTTAAATAATAAAGTGCCAATTCTAAGCGCAATTCGTTGAGTAGATCCTTGTAGCGGGTGCCCTCCTCGTCCAGCTTTCTCTGCAGAGTACGGCTGCTCATGCCAAGCATTTCAGCAATCATCTGACTGGAGGGGGTTTGTTGCTTAAGTACCAGACGCAGAAGGTTTTTTACTTGGTCGGCCACCAGTTGTTTCTTATCTAAACCACCTAAAATGGTGGTGGCATGATCTAGCAGCATCTGCAGCAGCTGCTCATTAGCCTGAGGGAAAAGTTCGTCTAAAGCACTTTCAGGAAATCGGAAGCCACTGGCCGGCTGATTAAATAAAACCTTACAACCAAACAGTTCGGTGTAGTCAGCCATTAAGACTGGATCCTCTGGCCCCTGGTGTTCAAACCAAACGCTATGCCAACCCTCAAAGTTAAGAAACCGTCGTGCAAACAGGCACCAAGATGCCAGTACATTTTCGACTTCATGCTTGCGCACCACTGCGTTTTTAAACTGGCAAGTCCATCGTTGCAGGGCAAAACCGTCGGCAATCTCAATGGAGGTCACCCCCATATCACCCACAATTTTCTCATAAATGGGTATTTTTGCTTGAATCATACGCAGTGTTGAGCAATTCATCGAAATATAACCCAGTACACTGTAAGACGCTGGTTCTACAAACTGCGCCGAGTGAAGTCCAAAACAGGGATCATCACTGGCCTTGATTAACAATGCTAAAAGATCTTCCATTGACTGGTTGGAGACGTGTTTGGTGTTATCTTTTAATGTCTCGGCATCAATTCCCACCTGACTTAACAGTGGCGAGTAATTCACACCGCATGCCTCAGCAGACCGCAGGTATTGGGTGACCGCCGGTACCGATGCAAGACCACTATTCTGTGTTAAATCCATGTACTTTTCTTCGCGCCTACTCAATGACTGAAATTGTGACCGGACTGTCGGAGTTAGACAGCGACTGTCGGTGCGTCAGAAGTTACTATAACCGTAATAGTATACCTCAACAGTTGAGGATTTCGCTGCCATAAACGCTATACTTGTGTGCGTCAAAGTGGTCAATATTAATACTTATAAAAGTAACATTATATAGGGTGGTAAAAATGCGATTGTGGAATGGTTGGGGCAATGAAAATAGTGATCTAAACATGGAGCTGAATAGCGGTTTACGCATGCTATTACAGGCATTGGTTGGATCTGGGACAGCACTGCCACAGGCAACTTTAAGTGATGTTGTCGCCAAAGTCCCGCCAACAAGATTGGCCACGCACCCCTTGATTAATACCGATGCGGAGATTCGTGTGCGCCACGCACGCGGCCAGAGTCTGCCCGACTGGCTGGACATGCACAGTGGCGATGTCAATACGTTTCCCGATGGCGTTGCCACTCCAGAATCATCCGCTGAGGTGCGTACACTTTTAGATCATGCCAAAGCTGAGAGTATTGTGGTCATTCCCTATGGCGGCGGCACCTCAGTGGTCGGGCATATCAATCCTGAGGAAAGTGAAAGGCCAGTACTGACCATTGATATGGGCAAGATGAATAAGCTACTTCATATCGACAAAGAGAGTCAGCTGGCAACTTTTGGCTCTGGCATTGCCGGTCCGGCATTAGAGAAATCACTCAATGAGCATGGGTTCACTCTCGGTCACTTTCCGCAGTCATGGGAGCTTTCTACCCTGGGTGGTTGGGTGGCGAGTCGCTCAAGTGGCCAGCAATCCATACACTACGGACGAATAGAGAATCTGTTTGCGGGTGGTAGCATCGAAACCCTCGCTGGCACCTTAGATATACCGACTATTCCAGCCTCATCTGCAGGACCTGATGTTCGAGAGATGATCCTCGGCTCTGAGGGCCGCATGGGTATAATTACTGAGGTCACAGTGCGCATCACACCGCTACCGGAGAAAGAGTTATTTCAGGTGGTATTTTTCCCCTCTTGGGAAGTTGGCATTAATGTCGCCAGAGAACTCATCCAGCAGCGAGTAGCCCTGTCCATGGTGCGCCTGAGTAACCCACTTGAAACCACTAGCCTGCTGTACATGGGTGCCGGTGAAGATAGCAGCGGCGTAGCTGCCTTGGAACAGGCGCTTGCTGAAAAAGGCATTGGTTCGGGTAAAGTAATGATGACACTAGGCGTCACTGGATCTGCCCGTCACTGTGAAACAGCCCACCAACTGGCTCTTGACCACTGCGCTAATCACGGCGGTGTGGCCGATCAATCAGGTCTTGGTGATAATTGGGCGCATGGGCGCTTCCGTGCACCCTACCTTCGCGATCCATTGGGTGCCGCCGGTTATGCCGCAGACACTATGGAAACTGCCGTAGACTGGTCTAAAGTGCCTCAGGCAGCAGAAAATATAGAGCAGGCCATTCGTACCGCGCTGGCCGATGAAGGCGAACAGGTGCATGCCTACACCCACCTATCCCATGTTTACGGTCAAGGTTCTAGCATTTATACCACCTACCTCTTCCGCCTTGGAGACAGCTATCAACAGGGTATGGATCGTTGGGTCAAACTTAAGAAAGCCGGTGCTGAACAAATCGTCGCTCATGGCGGTACTATTAGCCACCAGCACGGCGTAGGCAGAGACCACAAAAACTATTTGAGCGCCGAGAAAGGACCGCTTGGCATCGCCGCCATTAACAACCTCTGCGAATTATTTGACCCTAACGGTCAGATGAACCCCGGCAAACTACTGCCAGACAGCGAGCAATAAAAAACTATGAATGGATTCACTGATCGCCAACAATTATTGGCTGAAATGCGCAATGGACAGTCTCTTGACTGGGACGTGATTGTGGTCGGCGGCGGTATTACTGGCGCTGGGGTTCTGCGTGAAGCACGGCGACGTGGCTATAAAGCGTTGCTATTAGAACAGCAAGATTTCTCTTGGGGCACCTCTAGTCGTTCATCAAAAATGGTGCATGGTGGCCTGCGCTATCTTGCTGCCGGTGATTTAAAACTAACTAAAGAGTCAGTGGTAGAACGCGAGCGACTGTTAGCTGAAGCACCTGGGTTAGTGGATCGAATCGCCTTCTATTTCACCTTCCGCAAAGGGTTATTTCCTGGCCGCTTTGCTATGACCGTCATTCTTGCTATTTATGATTTTCTTGCCAGCATCAGAGATCACAGATACTGCAACAACGACCAATTGCTAAAACAGTTTCCGGGCCTAGACCAAACTAACCTTAAAGGGGCCAGTTACTACACAGATGCCATGGTAGATGATTCACGTTTAGTCATGCGTGTATTGCAAGACAGCATCGATGATGGTGCCCATGCTCTCAATTACACCAAAGTAAAGAATCTAACCATCGAAAACGACAAGGTCTGTGGTGTTGCTATCGAAGATACCGATAACAACAGTGTGATTAAATTGCGAGCCGCCGCTGTGATTAACGCCACCGGTGCCTGGGCTGATCGCTTGCGCAATGAAGTTAATACAGAGAAGCGTATTCGCCCGCTGCGCGGCAGCCATATTATTATTCCTAAATCGTTGTACCCCGTGTCTAACGTCATGACCTTTTTGCACCAAGACGACAAGCGCGGTGTTTATGTTTATCCCTGGGAAGGAACCACCGTATTAGGCACCACTGACCTTGACCATGCCGAAGACTTAGATATTGAAGCGAGTATTTCTGACCAAGAAACCGATTATCTGCTCAACGCCTTTAACCTTCAGTTTCCGAATAACTCACTGACTCGCGCAGACATCATATCTACTTGGGCCGGTGTCCGGCCTGTTATTGGTGCAGAACAAGGCAAGAACCCCTCTAAAGAGCGTCGTGATCACGCCGTATGGTCAGATAATGGTTTAATTACCGTTAGTGGGGGCAAACTCACCACCTTTAGGCTCATCGCCCTTGATGCGTTAGCCGCTGCCGCAGCACAGTTGCCGACACCAGCGCCAGTTAACGATGACGCCATGTTTGTTACCCCAGACATCAGCGCCAGTGACCTTCTGCCTAGTAATCCAGAGTGGGCACAACGCCTGCTGGGTCGCTATGGCAACAAAGCACAAACATTACTGCAAGAAAGTACCTCAAATGAACAGCTTAGTCTCGGTGACACAGAGTTCTGCATGGCAGAGTGCCGATGGGCAATAAAGCATGAAGCCGTGCAACACCTCGATGACCTGCTGCTTAGACGCACTCGACTCGGCATGTGCTTGCCACGGGGTGGTGATGACTTGTATCCCGCGTTAAAAGCCCTTTTCGCGACAGAACGCCAGTGGGACGACCAGCGCTGGAAAACAGAACTTACTCGCTATGAGGCCATTTGGAATAGCTATTACAGTTTGCCTAAGAACCCTTAAATAAGAGGTCGCTATGGAAAATCTACAATACTTTTTAAGCATTGATAACGGTACACAAAGTGTCCGTGCCATGGTTTTTGATAGCAACGGTCAACTAGTCGCCAAGAGTAAAGTTGAGATAGAACCGTACTTTTCTGATCAACCCGGTTGGGCAGAGCAACATGCTGACTATTTTTGGGATGCTCTGTGTAAAGCATGCCAAGCACTTTGGCCGCTATTGCCCATACCCAAAGAATCTATTGCGGCAATGTCAGTCACCACCCAACGCGCCACCGTGGTGCCTATGGGTAGCAATAATGAACCACTACGACCAGCCATTAGCTGGTTAGATCAGCGACAGGTTGACACTAAACCCGCACTAGGCGCCTTAGAATCAGCGTTGTTCACGCTGGTCAGAGCTAAGCCTCTAGTAGACTTGATGCACAGTCAGGCGGAAGCTAATTGGATCGAGCAACATGAACCTGACATTTGGGCACAGGTTCACAAGTTCTTGCTTCTATCTGGCTACCACAACTACAAACTCACCGGCCAATACAACGACGCCATTGCCAGCACTGTTGGTTTTGTCCCCTTTGACTACAAAACCCAGCAATGGGCAGACGGGAAAGATTGGAAGTGGCGCGCCATGGCCATTCGGCAAGAGATGCTACCAGAGGTATTGCCCGCCGGGTCACAACTCGGTGAAATTACCACTGAAGCAGCTGCGGCCACTGGAATACCTGTTGGATTACCCTTAATCGCCAGTGGGTCAGACAAAGCCTGCGAGGTTCTGGGGACCGGCTGCATTGACAGCCAAACCGGCAGCCTCAGTTACGGCAGTTTAGCCACGCTCAACATTGCCTCTGATAAATATCTTGAAGCTATTCCCTTTTACCCCGCCTATCCAGGAGTCATTCCCAACACCTTCAATGTTGAGATGATGGTGCAGCGCGGCTACTGGATGGTCAGTTGGTTTAAAAAAGAGTTTGGTCTGCGTGAAGAACAGTTGGCCGCCGACCGAGGCGTGGCCCCAGAAACACTTTTCGATGATTTGTTAGCTCAAATTCCCGCAGGTTCGCAAGGGCTTATGCTCCAGCCCTACTGGTCACCCTCTAATGGTGATGGGCCTGAAACACGTGGCACTATTATGGGTTTCAGCGAAGAGCACACCCGAGCGCACCTCTATCGCGCAATGATCGAAGGGCTTACCTATGCGTTGCGTGAAGGCAAAGAACTACTTGAAAAGCGCAGTGGTAAGCGTATTAAACGTCTAGTGGTTTCCGGTGGTGGTTCGCAGAGCGACCAGGTGATGCAAATCACCGCAGATATCTTTGGCATGACGGTCTTTCGGCCTCATACCTTTGAAACCTCATCCTTGGGCGCGGCGATTGCCTGCGCCGTTGGACTCGGTGTTTACCCCGATTTTAACGCCGCTGTTGATAACATGACTCACGATGGCGACAGCTTTGAGCCCATCGAAGCCAACAAAGCGCTCTATAACGACTTGTATCGTAAGGTATATAAGAAGATGTATGGGCAACTAAAACCTAGCTATGAGGCCATACGCACTATTACAGGCCCATGATTTAATCATGAGTCACTGGGACCGGATTTTCTTTACCCAGCCTCGGAGTTTTTGATGTCTAAGCGCCATCAACAGTGCGTATATGGCAATATAAATTAGCGGCTCAATAATCTCAGACTTTACTGACCAGTAGAAATGAATCACCACTAACAACCCAATCAGGTAGCTAAAATTATGCAAGGTTTGCCATTTGCGCTTCATCTTGCGGCGTACCTTAGCCGTTGATGTCACTGCTAGGGCAAGCAAAAACAAGAAAGCGGTCATGCCCACCGTGATGTAGGGACGCTCAAATATTTCATCCACGAACAACTGCAGATCGAACTGGACTTCAAAGGACAGAAAATTGAGCAGGTGACAAACGGCATAGGTAAACGCATAGAGACCGATGATGCGGCGAAATTGGATTAAGAACCCCATCTTAAAAAATTTCGCGGCCGGTGATATCAACAAACTAATCAGCAATAAATTAAGCGCCCCAATGCCTGTGAAGTGAATCACCGCTTCTACAGGGTCGGCACCCAGTCGATCATCGATCGCCGTATAATATAAATTAATCAGAGGATAAAGCGCTGCCAAATGCACCAAGGCTTTAAGGTATGGAATGCGTTGTGCAGATACAGTCAGCGCCATTGGCTTAGTAGTACTTTCTTAGGTTCATACCGCTGTAGAGACCAGCAACCTCTTCTCCATAACCATTAAATGGCAAGGTAGCGATGCGGTTTTGAGCAAAAATACCACCAGTAGTAATGCGTCGTTCGCTGGCTTGACTCCAACGTGGGTGGTCTACTGCTGGGTTAACATTGGCATAGAAACCATACTCATTAGCGGCCAGAATATTCCAGGTGGTGGGTGGCTGTTTTTCAACAAACTTAATACCGACAACAGACTTAATACTCTTAAACCCATATTTCCAGGGAACCACTAACCGAATTGGCGCGCCATTTTGCGGTGGCAAGGTTTTTCCATAAAGCCCCACACTCATTAGTGCCAGTGGGTTCATGGCTTCGTCGATTCTCAGCCCTTCTAAATAGGGGTAGTCAATACCGCCCCCCAATCGACGACTTCTCTGACCGGGCATCTGTTGCGGGTCATGAAGGGTTTCAAACGCCAAATATTTTGCTTTTGAGGTGGGCTTGGCCTTTTTGACCAGATCTGCGAGGGAGAAACCGATCCAAGGCACCACCATTGACCAGGCTTCAACACAGCGCAGCCGATAAATACGCTCTTCAAGGTCAAAGGATGAATAAAGGTCGTCGTAGTCTAGAGTTAGTGGGTTTTCAACTTCTCCAGAAATTTTGAGCTGCCAGGGGTTAACTTTAAAGCCCTGCGACAACTCTGCGGGCTGGTGTTTTTGAGCGCCAAATTCGTAAAAGTTGTTATGGCTAACCACTTTTACTTCCGGCGTCAGGGTTCCGTTGTAGTCGCCTGCGGGGCTATATTTGAGCGCATTTTGTTTGAATATTGCTGTTGGCTGATCATCAGAAAAGATATCGAACACACTTGCACCAGCGGTGCCGCTAAGTAATGCCCCAGCCCCAAAAAAACCCATTTTTTTGAGCATGTCCCGGCGCTCAAAATAGACCTTTTCGTCGGTGATTTGGTGCTCTTTGCAACTGCTATGTGTAGTGGTTTTGATCAGCATGGAAACTCCTCGGCATTAACAGTGGGTTATCTTACTGTTATATGACCATTAATACTGAGGAAAAATCCAAAATTGTGACGATTTTCACACTATCAACGAATGCTTATGGCAGTGCTCTAATGTTTTATCTAAGGCAATAGACACCTTACCAATCAATTCATCAATTTGAGGCTCAGTAATAATGAGCGGCGGGCAGAAACCCAAGCTTGATCCCGCCACGGCACGAATTAATAGCCCGCTGTCTTGGGCCATCTTTTGTGCGTAACCACCTACCGCGCCACCTACAAATGGCTGCCCGGTCTTTTTGTCAGCAACCAATTCAATAGCACCAAGCAAGCCACTGCCACGAACCTCGCCTACCAGCGGGTGGTCACTAAATTCGGCCAGCCTTTTTTGCATATATTGGCCAGTGACCGCAGCTTTCTGGAAGATTTCATCACGCTGGTAAATCTCTAACACCTTCAACGCTACAGCACAGGCAACCGGGTGGCCAGAATAGGTGTAACCATGGCCAAACGCTCCGGCCGTCGCCGTTTGCTCAATCATGGCTGTGTACATATCTCGGTTAATGGCAGAAGCACTAATTGGCATATAAGCCGATGATAACTGCTTAGCAAAGGTCATCATGTCAGGTGATTCAATACCCATGGTGTTACAGCCAAAGTCACTACCTGTGCGACCAAAGCCTGTAATAACCTCATCAGCCCAAAACATAATGTCATAGCGATTAAGCACTGCCTGCACTTTTTGGTAATACCCCTGCGGTGGCACAATCACACCACTAGCGCCAGTAATGGGCTCAGCAATAAAGGCCGCTATGGTGTCCGGTCCTTCGCGTAAAATCATCGATTCGAGATTGCTGACAATGCGATCAACAAACTCATCTTCAGTCTCTTCGCCCTGCTTGCCACGGTAATAGTGCGGATGATCGGTGCGCAAAATACCCAAGGCATCTACTGGAAGGTCAAAATGATTCTGTGTCACCGGTAAGCCTGTTAAAGACGCAGCTGCCACCGTCACACCATGATATGAGCGTTCTCGAGCAATGATTTTTCGACAATGGGGTTTACCAATCGCTTCATGATAGTAGCGAAGCAGCTTTATGTGGGTGTCATTGGCGTCGCTACCAGAATTACCAAAGGAGATCACCGCATCTTTCATAGGGATCATGTCGGCAAGTTTGTCCGCTAAATCAATGGCCACCTGATGAGTCTTACCACCAAACATATGGCTAAAGGTGAGTTTATTCATCTGCTCCGTGGCAGTGGCAATAACTTCTTGGTTGCCATAGCCCAATGCTGTGCACCAAAGTCCCGCGAGTCCCTCAAGGTACTTATTCCCTTGGTTATCCCACACATAGCAACCCTCTCCGCGCTCGACAGTCACCTGCTCGATCGCCTTGAAATTAGTGGTTGGGTAAATTAGGTGTGTCATATCTTATTCCTATCGCAATGATTACTGGTCAATACCACCAATACACATGTATTTAATATCTAGATAATCGTCCAAACCATACTTGGAGCCTTCACGGCCACTTCCTGATTCCTTAACACCGCCAAAGGGAGCCATTTCATTAGAGATAATGCCTTCGTTAATGCCGACAATGCCATATTCAAGCTTTTCTGCCACACGATAAACTCGGCCTATGTCGCGCGAGTAGAAATAGGCGGCAAGCCCAAATTCGGTATCATTAGCCATTTCAATGGCTTCGGCTTCATTCTCAAAGGTGAATATTGGTGCTACTGGGCCAAAAATTTCTTCAGAAAAGACCCGCATGTCTCTTGAAACATTAGTCAGAATCGTCGGCTCAACAAAACAATCGCCCATGGCACTCATGCCACCCCCAGCGATTACCGTTGCACCTTTTGACACTGCATCGTCTATAAATTCACAAACGCTGGTAGCGGCTTTTTGATCAATCAGTGGCCCCACCACAACGCCCTTGCCTACACCATTGCCTACGACCAGCTCTTTTACCGCAGCGGTGAACTTAGCGGTAAATTCCTCTACCACAGAGGATTGTACTAATATTCGATTAGAGCAGACACAGGTTTGACCAGCGTTGCGGTACTTAGAGATCATGGCGCCAACCACCGCAGAGTCTATATCTGCATCGTCAAAAACAATAAAAGGCGCGTTGCCTCCCAACTCCATGGATGTGCGCTTAACGGTTGCCGCGCATTCTGCCATCAGCTGTTTTCCCACCGGTGTAGAGCCGGTGAAGGTCACTTTACGAACCAGTGGATTACTGGTTATTTCGGCGCCTATTTCAGCCGTACGCCCGGTCAAAATATTAATCAGCCCAGGTGGGAAGCCCGCTCGCTCGGCTAACACCATTAAGGCTAATGCCGACAGTGGTGTCGCATTTGCCGGCTTGCACACCACTGCGCAGCCAGCCGCAATAGCCGGGGCAATTTTTCGAGTGAGCATTGCATTAGGAAAGTTCCAAGGCGTAATACAGGCCACAACGCCAACCGGCTGTTTTATGACCATGACGCGTTTGTCATTAGATGGTTGTGGAATGATGTCGCCATAAACGCGCTTAGACTCTTCACTAAACCACTCAATGTAGTTAGCACCATAGGCAATCTCACCGCGAGATTCAGCCAGGGGTTTTCCCTGCTCAGCGGTCAGAATTTGGGCTAGATCTTCTTGGTTTTCCATAATCAAGGTAAACCAGCGCCGCAACAGCGCAGCCCTTTCCTTAGCGGTAGTTTCTGACCATGACTTTTGGGCAACGGCGGCAGCTTCAATCATTCTTCTGGTTTCAGCAGTACCGCATTTAGAGACCTTAGACAGAACTTCTCCGGTTGCCGGATTAGTAACATTAAGCGTTTCGCCGCTGTCAGCATCGACCCAATGGCCGTTAATGTGCGCTTGATGTGTGATTAAACTCGGGTCTTGTAAAATTAGTGTCATTGGTTTTTCCAGTCCGTCTAAATAGTCAATTTACAGTGTTGCGCTTT
>Ga0209502_10001037_pt1 | contig 27263 bp, 27 predicted proteins | sample ArcticOcean_MG_C_10_FD_187442 | JGI IMG/M metagenome (GOLD analysis project Ga0209502, IMG submission 187442) | Marine microbial communities from western Arctic Ocean - ArcticOcean_MG_CB11_90 (SPAdes) (version 2) | ecosystem: Environmental > Aquatic > Marine > Oceanic | place: Arctic Ocean... | reverse complement strand
TGGATCTGGAATCCATCCAAATTTGGTTGTTTTTTTATTATTCTTTATTGCTCTTGCTTCTATGAATTTTAAAACATCGTTAACACTACTTTTAGGCTTTTTATGGAGGTATCTTGATATTAATGCCGCAATACGAGGGGCTGCATAGCTTGTGCCGCCTGTATAAGCTTTAACACCTCTATGATCAATCACCTCAACTCTTTCTGCAGGTACCATAATATCAACCGATATAGGGCCAATATTGGACCCTCTTCCTACTCTTCCATTCTTATCTGAAGAAGAAACTGTAATTATATTTTTTAATTTTAGAGATGCTGGATATATGGGATTATGATCTAAGTTAAAATCATTATTACCTGCAGAAACTATAAAAATAATTTGATTATGCTTTTCCAATGCTTTTTTGAAGCATAACCAGTCTTCAATTTTTTTAGAACCCATTGATAAATTTACAATCCTAATTGAGTTTTGAGCTATGTGTTCAATAAGGTCGTCAAATTTACACATATCTAATGCTGGAAATCTATATATAGCTATAAGTGATTTTGGTGCTTCTTTAGCTAAAACACTAAAAACAGTGGTTCCATGATGTCTTGGGTAAAAAGGGTTTTGTCTAGGGTCACCATCAAATGGCCTTTTATCATCATCCCAAAAGTCATACCCTAATAATTTACCATCTTTAACAGCAATGTTACTTTTAATTTTTTCTAGGGTGTAGTTAACGCCTGTATCTATTAAGGCTATGATATTTTGATTTTTTTTTGATTTTAAAATAGGAATTTTAGGATTAATATATTGATGATTTTCAATTGAATTTAAATTAATATTTATTGTCTGTATTTCCTCTGCAACGTTATTTGTATTGTAAATAATTTTTCTAATATTTTTATACAAACAAAATCGATTAGACCTTATTTCAACATAAGGTCTTTCTTGTTTATTATAAAAAGTAAAAACCAATTTTTCTACTTTATTAGTTCTATAGAATAAATTTACACTTAATTTTTTTTTCTTTTTTTTATTAATATATGAATGACGAGTTTTTGTTCTTGTAATCAATGACCACTCATTATTTATATTTAAAGGTTTATTATTTATTATTTTATTACAAAAAAAATCATGTGTTTTTTTAATCTCTAGATAACTGTTATTTATTAAATCTGCATGAGATTGAAAAATAATTGTTATGTATAGAATTAAAGTGATTACTAAAGTTTTCATTTGTGTATTATCAATTCAATTAAAAAATAAAAGCTATAAAAATAAATTTTATATTCTCAATGAAGGTAATCCGACACCAGTCGATTCAAAGCCTCCATCCACAGCTAATATTTGTCCTGTTATATAGCTTGCATTTTCAGAAGCTAAAAAATAAATTCCATTTGCTATTTCTATTTCAGTTCCATACCTGTTAAGTGGAATGGCATCATGATATGCTTCTATAATATCTTGAGTATGGACGGCCATTGCTAATTTTGTCTTTACAGGTCCAGGCGCGATACAATTAACTCTTATACCAAACTCACCTAATTCTGCAGCTTGTTGTTTAGTTAGTTGTATAACCGCTGCTTTTGATGTTCCGTATGCTACTCTTAATGTTGAAGCTCTTAACCCAGAAATAGAAGCAATATTAACAATGTTTCCTTTAGTTTCTTTTAGATAGGGGATAGCTTTTTGAGAGCACAAAAAAACACCATCTAAATTTGTTTTCATTACCTTGTTCCATCTCTCATAACTAGTCTCTTCTATATTACCAAAATCAGCTACTCCTGCATTGTTGACTAAGACATCTATTCTACCATACCAATTTAGTATGTCTGAAAACATACTAGATAGTTGATTGATATCAGATATATCGTATGAAAATGATTTTTGATTATTGTTATCTATACGTAATTTAATTAATTCGTCGTTATCTTTATCAACTAAAGCAACTTTATACCCATTTTTTTCAAAAAGTTTTGCTGTAGCTAGGCCTATACCTCTAGCAGCTCCAGTAACTATTGCCAATTTTTTTTTCTTTTCATTCATTTTTTATAAAACTCCATATAAAAATAATATTTTAGTTAAAGTTTTGGACTGATTTTCTATTAGAAATATCTACTTGCCATCTAAATACATTTGGATAGTCATGTTTAATTTCAATTTTCAACCTGTTAGAAATATTCATCATAAAGTGAGCTGTTATGTCTCCTATGGAGAACTCTTCACCAGCAATAAATCTATTATTTAATAAATGTGGATTTATTCTTTTTAATAAAACATTAAACATTTCGATCCCCCGATTTGCTACTTCTTCTGATTGTTTTATCCCATTTCTAGTTCCAGGAATTACTTTACCTTCAAAAAAAGATCCTTTATTTCTTACTGTATGAATCAAAGGAAGAAAACCATCAAGCTCTATACGCCTAGACCACATATCAATAACAGCTCTATCTTTTATATTATTTCCAAATAAACTAGGTTTTGGATATAATTCTTCTAGATATCTACAAATAGAAATTGTTTCTGAAATAATTGTTCCATCATCTAGTTCTAAAAAAGGTATACAATTAAAAGGGTTCATTGAATTAAATGGTTCTTTGAAAAGATCATCTTCCCTAACGTTTATTTGATGAGTTTCTATATCTATATTTTTTTCAAATAAAAACATTTCTATTCTTTGAGCGTTAGCAGCAGGAGTAAAGTTATATAATTTCATATTTATTCTCCTTAATACAAATAAAAGTATAATAATTTAAACAAAATAAATTAGAAAAGTATAATAAAAACTATGTTTTAATTTTAAAACCTGTCTTAAATATACGCCATATTATTAGTATGCAAATGCTGGTAAAAATTAATATTGTAAATAAGCTTGTGATGATTGGAACATCTCCAATTCCAAAAAATGCCCATCTAAAACCAGAAATAAGGTAAACAGCAGGGTTTAGTAATGCTATATTTTGCCAAAATGGTGGAAGCATACTTATTGTATAGAAACTACCGCCTAAAAATACTAAAGGAGTTATAATTAGCATTGGAACAATATTAAGTTGTTCAAAGTTGTCTGAAACAATACCAATTATAAATCCAAGTAAGCTGAATGTAACACAAGTTATTAGTAAAAAAAATATCATAAAAAATGGATGAGCAATATCTATCTGTACAAATAAATATGACGTAGCTAATATCACTAAACCAATTGCAAAAGATTTGGTCGCTGCAGCTCCTACATACCCGATAACTATTTCAAAAAATGAAAGAGGAGCTGAAAGGAGTTCATAGGTTGTTCCAATGAATTTAGGAAAGTAAATACCAAAAGATGCATTTGAAACGCTTTGCATTTGAACTGTGAGCATAATCAGTCCAGGAACTATAAAAGCACCATATGAAACACCATCAATCATTTCCATTCTTGATCCAATTGCAGCACCAAAAACAATAAAATATAACATAGTAGATAGAACAGGGGATACTAAACTTTGAATTAATGTTCTAAAAGATCTATTCATTTCATAAATATAAATAGCTAAAATTCCTTGATAATTCATTGCTTATTCCTTTATAATTTTAACAAAAATATCTTCTAAAGAAGTCTCTTTCGTTTGAATATCTTGGAGTTCAATATCAATTTTTTTCATATCAGAGAGTAGGGCTGTAATACCAGTTTTTTTTGTCCCTGTTTGATAATTATATAAAAAAGAACTACCTTCATCATCAAGTTTTAAATTATAATCTTTTAACTCAGGAGGAATTTTTTTAATTAACTTTTTTAAATTAACTTTTAAAGTTTTAACACTCATTCTTTTAATAAGGCTCTGTTTTTCTTCAACTAATAACAAATCACCATTATTAATTATACCTATTCTATCTGCAATCATTTCAGCTTCTTCAATATAATGAGTAGTAAGAATAATTGTTACTCCTTCTTGTTTCAGTTCCTTTATTATATCCCACATATCTTTTCTTAGTTCTACATCAACGCCTGCAGTAGGCTCGTCTAAAAAAAGTATTTTAGGATTGTGGCTTAATGCTTTTGCTATCAAAACTCTTCTTTTCATTCCACCTGAGAGAGATTTAATAGCCGCATCTTTTTTATCATATAAATATAATTTTTTTAAAAGATTATCGATAAAATTGTCATCGTTTTTTTTTCCAAATAATCGTCTTGAAAATTTAACTGAGTTTACAACTTTTTCAAAAGGCTCTAAAGATAATTCTTGTGGAACTAACCCTATAATTTCTCTTGTCTTCCTATAATCTTTTTCAACGTCAAAATCATTTACTTTTATTGATCCACTTGAAATTGATGACAATCCACAAATTGTAGAAATAAGAGTAGTTTTTCCAGCTCCATTAGGGCCTAGAAGAGCAATGATTTCTCCTTCGAAAATATCTAGATTTAAATTTTTTATGGCAACTAAACCATTGGAATATTTTTTATTTAAATTTTGTATTGATATTATTTTTTTCAATGTGAATGCCTTGTTTAATTCTTATTTTAAATTTTAGACTAATTAATTTAATTATATAAAATTAAGATGTAAATTGATTAAAACATTATTTAACTATAATTAATTGTTTTACATATTTTTTAATATAAAAATACTCTTATTAATTTATTTTAACTAAAAACAAGGTTTTTTATGTCAATCAAAGGTAAGTGTATGTGTGGTCTTGTCAAAGTAGAAATTGATGGATATCCAATAGCGATGATATTATGTCACTGTAAGGTTTGCAGATCATGGTCTGCATGTCCTGTAAATGGTGCAACATTATTTAAACCTGACCAAGTTAAAATATTAGGTAACAAACAATTTCTTGATAAATTTTCTTTAAGTGAAGGTCATGATCGCAAATGGTGTAACAACTGTGGAGGACATATATTAACTGATCATACTAATACATACGGTGTTATAGATGTTTATGGATCAATTTTAGATAATTTTGAATTTAAACCAACGGCTCATTTTAATTATGAAAGTACTATATTGCCAATAAAAGACGGATTGCCTAAATTTAAAGATTTCCCAAAAGATTTCGGAGGTAGTGGAGTTTTGCTAGAAGAGTGATGTTATTTTTTTTTACTTAGAGGATAAGGTTTTTGATCTTTACTCAAATCTATCCTAACACAAGTCATATAAGAGCTATTAATTATAATTTCGTAAATAAAGTCCTCATATAAGTAGTTTGCATACTTACTTTTTCCTTTTAAAGCGCTTGAACCTAAATCTTTTCCATTAGAAATAGCTTCAATACATTTATTATAAGGAGGATTAGCATCTAAATTCTTTTTAAAGTTCCAACTTGCTGCGACTAATTGAAAAGACAATATTGTTAAAATTAAAGTTAAACCTATTAGTTTCATTTTTTTTCATTTTTATTGTTAAAAAGATAATTATATTTGATCAATTATATTATTTTTTTAATATATGATATCTAATTATTACAATAAAAACTAAACATGTTAAATTTATATAAAAGTTTTTTTCGTCATTAAATGTTTAATAATTATGGAATAATATTATGGATGAATTGTTTATCACCGGCGCAGGCGTAAGTGCAAGTAGTGGTATTCCAACTTTTAGAGGCAGCGACGGCTTTTGGACTATTGGAAGTTTAAATTATACTCCTCAAGAAATGGCTACTAGATCAATGTTTATAAATAATCCAAGTGAATTTCTTTTATGGTACTTTAAAAGGTTTGCATCTTATAGAAATATTAAGCCTAATTCTTCTCATTTTTGGCTTTCAGATAAAAATTTGATTACACAGAATATAGATGGTTTAGACGGGAAGGCAGGTAACACTAATTATATTTCAATTCATGGTAGATTAGACAAAATGGTTGTTTATAAAGATGAAATGGAGGAACAAATCCCAATAAATGCTGCTTGGGACGAAATGAATCTTAATGATGATTATAGTGATGAGTTATTAAAAATAAAATTATTAGAAAAGTTTCTTATCAATAAAAATTTAAAACCCGAACTTGGGGTTTCTTTAAAGCCTTATGTTTTGTTATTTGACGAAATTTACACAGATTTATATGGGATTTCAGATGCAGAAAAATGGATGAATTCAGCAAAAAAAATAATTTTTATTGGAACTTCTTTTAGTGTAAACATTACTACTATTGCTCTTAGAATTGCTATTGCCAGAAGAATAAAAATTGAAATTGTCGATCCAGACCCAGTTAAATTAGATTACGACAATATTATTTATCATAACATAACCGCAGAGGAATATTGTGATATGAGAAAATTCAAAGATTAACAAGCTTTATAAAGGTTTCCATGTTGCGCTGGCATAAGCTGCTAATTTACCATCTTGTTTATACATATGAGATTGAAGGAAACTAATAGATCTCCCATTTCTTAAAAAACTGCCTTCACAGGTTACATGTTCACTAATTATTGGTAAAAGGTATTTTATGTTTATTTCTAAAGTAGCACCTGCACCTGTTGTTTGATGAAGAAGGTGCCCCATTGATATGTCCATTGCAGTAGCAATAATTCCACCATGCAAAGAACCTTGTGGATTAAACATTGTTGGAAGTGCTTCAAAATTCACTATACATAAATTATCTTTATAACTTATTTTAAATCCCAATAACCTAGAAAGATAAAAAGAACCAAATTTTTGATCAGTAGAACTTTCTGCGTTTGACAACATTTCAGAGCCATAATCTTTTATAGTTTTATTTGCTTGCATAAGTCTCTCTTATTATTGGAATTATTAATTAGCTGATTGAATTATTTCATATTAATCAGATTAAATATTTCTTTAATTTATCAAAATCAAAAACAATACCATGACCTGATCTATCTGGAGGTTGTGTAAATCCATTTTTAATAATTAAAGAATTATCAGTAAATTCATCTATTCTCCAAGCATGAAACTCTAGATAAGATGCGTTAGAGCATGCAGCTAAAAGATGAACATGAAGATCATGTGCTCCATGAGCACATATAGGTAAGTTATTGATTTCAGCAAGTTTAGCGACTTTCATAAATGGGGTTATGCCTCCGCAAGTTGTTAGGTCAGGCTCTAAGAAATCAACACCATTTACGTTTATCAAATGATTAAACTCAGCTAAAGTATGAAGATTTTCTCCTGCAGCAATAGGAATTTTTCCCAATGAACGAAGAAATGCGTAACCATTATAGTCATCTGGCTTAATAGGTTCTTCTAACCAAACTAAATCAAATTTTTCAATTTCTTTAAATGCTTTAACTGCTTGATCTATTCTCCATGCTTCATTTGCATCAGCCATAAGCTTAATATTACCTGGAAGAAAATTTCTCATGGCTTCCAATCTTTTTAAATCTTCAGAAAGCAAATCTCTTCCTAATCTCATTTTGATAGACTTGAAACCATCTTCTAAGGATTTTGAAGCCCCATCAAGAAGTTTTTCTATAGTAAAATTTAAGTCAATATTTCCTGCATAAGCTAAAACATTTTTATTAAATCCACCTAAAAGTCTCCATAATGGTTCATTTAAACATTTACCTTTTAAATCCCATAAAGCAACATCTACTGCTGCTATTGCGAAGCTTATAGGAGCTCCACGTCCTGCATAATGTGTAGCTTTCCACATATTTTTCCAAAGTAATTCAATTAACCTTGGATCTTTATTCACTAGTATAGGTACAAAACTATTTTTTATTATTGTAGCTATTGCTTGTCCTTGGTTTTCGTGAACCGTAATATAGCCAACACCCTCTATTCCGTCGTCATTTTTAATTTTACATACTACTAAATCAAAAGCTTTCATAATACCCGCAGCATAGGCTTCAACAGGTTCAGGCAAAGGTATATTATATGACGTAATTTCTATGTTAGAGATTTCCATATGACACTCCTATTTTAAATTATTATGAGAATTCAAAGCCTTTATAATTATCTTTAACTATCTCATCACAAATATTTTTATAATTAGCCACCCCTCCGACGTAAGGCATAAAATTTCTTGTTTTACCTGCTATATTATCACCATTATACCACGAATGTGCTAATGGATATAATGTATTATGAGCAACTTCATTATTATGATTAACCCATTCATCTTGATTTTTAGTTTTTGCAGTTATAGTATTGTAATTATTACTTTTTTTATGTTTAATTAAGGAGTGAATGAAGTCAACATGTTGCTCTATAGATAAAATCATTTGACTTTTAACACCAGGACTTTGAGGTCCAGTTATCATAAATAAATTTGGAAAGTCTGAAACCATTATTCCCAAATAAGTTTTAGGCCCATTATTCCATGTAGATTTTAAAGTTATACCTTTATCATTAGATATTTCAATAGCATTAACTGCACCAGTCATAGCATCAAATCCAGTTGCAAAAACAATATCATCAAACAAATATTCTTTTTCATTAATCTTTAATCCATTTACATTAATTTGATCTATTGGATGTTGAGAAATATTTATTAATGAAACATTTTTCTTATTATATGTTTCAAAATAATGACTATCCAAACAAAGTCTTTTTGTACCAATAGGGTGGTCGAAAGGACAAAGTTGTTCAGCTAATGCTTTATCTTTAACCGTTTCTCTTATTTTATTTCTTACAAATTCTGCTGCAGTATCATTAGCCTTTTGGTTAGTTAATAAATCAGTAAAAGAAAATAACATTGCTTGTCCTCCTTCTTCCCAAGCTTTTTGATAAATCTTATTTCTTTCTTCATCATTTACATCAAATGCTGATTGAGTAGGGGGTTGGTATTTAGCAATTCCAAATGAAGAGTTTTTTGCAAGGTTTCGATATTTTTTATAATCTTTTTTATAATCTTCTCTCTTTTTTACAGGGAGTTCGGAATGCCTTGCTGGCAAACTAAAATTTGGCGTTCTCTGAAATACTAATAATTTTTTAGCTGTTTCAGCAATAATTGGTATGGATTGAACTCCAGATGATCCTGTACCTATAATTCCAACTATTCTATCTTCAAAATTAGGCATTTTTTTAGGCCAAGCACCCGTATGATAAACATTTCCTTCAAAATTATTGATACCCTTAATATTAGGAGTGTTAGGAGTTGATAAATTTCCTGTAGCCAAAATTAAATATTTACATTCAATTAATTCATTCTTATTTGTTTTAACTAACCATTTATCTGTTTTATTATTAAATTCTGCTTTAGTTATTTTTGTATTAAAATTTATATTTTTTTTCAAATCAAACTTTTTACACACATAATTTGCATAATCTAAAAGCTCTGGTTGAGTTCCGTATTTTTGTTTCCAATTCCACTCTTGTTGCAATTCTTCTGAAAATGAATATGAATAGTCCATACTTTCAATGTCGCATCTTGCACCTGGGTACCTATTCCAATACCATGTTCCGCCCACGCCATCGCCTTGTTCATAGATTTCAGATTTAAAACCATCTGAAACTTGTTTATAAAGGGAATACATACCAGCGAAACCAGCACCAACAATTAAAGTATCTAAATTTTTATCAATTAACAAAAAGAAATCTCCATATTTTTTTTAATATTAAGTCTTGAAAAAAAGTTTTTCAATACAAATTTATATTAAGTGATGCCTTTAGGGTCACATAATTTAACTAAAGCATCGCCATATTGGGATGTTTAATAAAACTCGCTTTTATAAGGAGAATAATATGACTATATTACCTACACTTGCACTTCGATCTTTTGTTGGATTTGATAATCTTTTTAATGAACTTGAGACTGTGTCGACACAAAAACAGAACTCCTTTCCTGCATATGATTTAATTAGAATATCGGCTGATGAGTATGAAATAACTCTTGCCCTATCTGGGTTTAACAAAAAAGATATTTCTATTGATATTCATGATGGTGTTCTTACTATTAAAGGTATTGGAGGCAATGATAATATTGAGAAAAATACTCAATACCTCTATAAAGGTATTGCTAAACGTTCTTTTGAACAAAAATTTCGTTTGGAACAATATGTTGATGTCAAAGATGCAACATTATCAAATGGTCTTTTAACTATATCTCTATTAAGAGAAGTTCCCGAAGAAAGAAAGCCAAGAGAAATTTTATTGAAAGCTATTTAAATTATTTTGGTATGGCAAATTTTTTCTTGCCATACCTTTTTATCTTTTTGTATATTTTACTTATTTTGATTATTAAAATAGATTTTATTGATCGTTTTTTTGAGAAATAAAAAAACTCTTTTTAATTTTTTTCTGACTTGTAGATTAACATAGTTGGGCTATTAAATATTGCTTTAAACCTGAATTAATTGTCCCGTTACAGGGTCAAATTTTAATATTTTAAAATTTAATTTCTTAAAATACTTATTTTCTTATTTCCTGTATCCATGCCAGAATTTTATTCACAGCATTGTTAGTTTGATTTGGTGAAATTATATCTCCAACAATTACGTGTGAGTACTTATCATCTGATTTAGTCATTGTCACATTTATAGATTTAGTTTTGCCACCCCATTTTGATATAAACTCAATTGTATTTTCTGCTTTAACTACTTTGTCATCAAGAGAATAATAGAAAAGAGCAGGTGTATTCACGTTTTTAAAATTCTCTTTATTTATTCTTTGTACTAAATTTGCCATAGGAATGAGAGCATTATTAGGGTATTTAAGAGTCCAAAATTTAGCATTTAATTCATTCCTAGGTTTTATTTCTCTCATCTCTCCAATAAAAATTTTTAACCAATACTTAGCTAAAGGCCATGTTAACAACTTTGCTAGTTTATGGTTAATACCAAAATTTGGTGAAATAAAAATAAAACTTAAAATATTCTTAGATAAACTTTTATCTAAAGATGCAATTGAACTCAAAGTTCCTCCTGTTGATGAAGAAATAACTATAACTTTATCACCAATTCTTGATCCTATTTCAATTGCCTCATGCAGATCATCTATCCAATATTTAATAGAAGCTTCACTCATAGCTATTGCATCTCTTCCATGACCTTTTAATCTTGTATAAAATAAATTAGCCTTTAATCTTTTAGCTATAAGATCAGGAAGAGGTCTTATTTCTTCTGAAGATGCAGAAAATCCATGAATATATATAATTGATAAAGATGTTTTTTGATTTTCTTTATTGGCCCATATAACTCTCTTTTGAACACCTTCTTTTATATCATTTAACTTACTTTCCTTTAATTTAAGATATTCAGTAATATTTTTCCCAACTGAATTTGGATTAAAATTAGATTTAATTATGTTTTTTTCTTGATTAGTTAATACAAATATTAAAGCTATTAATATTATTAGTAAGAATAGAATTATCAGTTTATTTGGCAAAATTTGGTTTTTCCTGAACAATAATATATTAAATTTTTATTATAATATTAAATTAAAAAATTCCTAAATTAATTTTTTTATGTATTGATAAATATGTTATTATTTAGTTAAAAATTAGGTTTTTTTTATGAATACAATTTCATCAGTATATTTAAAAAATGTTAAAATTTATAAAGACAAACCACTATTTTGGTATAAAAATAATTCAGAATGGAATTCTATTACATGGAATAAAAGTAGAGATATCTTATTAAAAGTCATTCATGGTTTAGATTTAATTGGTATTAAAAAAAATGATAAATTATCTATCATAGATGAAAATAGCTATAAGTGGTGCATATCTGATCTAGCAGTAAACATGTTAGGAGCTATAACAGTTCCAGGTTATACTACTAGTAATGAAGAAGAGTTAAAGCATCTAATTTTGCATTCAGACACTTCCGTAATTTTTACAAACTTTGTTATATGTTCAAAAATTTTAACATTTATAAAAAAAATAAAAAAAATAAAATTTATTATACTTTTAGATAACTCAAATAAAGAATTGTTTGTTTGTAAAAGTTTTAAAATTTTAACTTTTGATGAATTAATTGAAATGGGATCTAAAAGTAACTTAAATAAAACTATAGAAAATTATGTTGATGATATTAAAGCAGATGACTTGGCCTGTATAATTTATACCTCGGGTACAAGTAATCTTCCAAAAGGTGTTATGTTAAGTCATAACTCTATTATTTCCAATATTAACGGGGCAAAAGAGTTATTAAAAGATATAAAAGTAAAAAACCATAGGTTCTTATCTATACTACCATTATCTCATGCTTATGAACATACGGCCGGTTTTTTATTGCCTTTATGTATAGGTGGTGAAATTTACTTTAATGAAAATAGAGATCAGTTAACTAATGATTTATTAACCGTAAACCCAACTCTAATGATTGCTGTTCCAAGATTATATGAAGTTCTACATAAAAGAATAATTTCTCAGATTTCAGTACAAAATAAAATTTCTCAAAAACTATTTTTTAAAGCCCTAGATTTAGGTATTAAAAAATTTAACAATAATCTTAATTTTATTGAAAAAATAATTGATTTATTTTTAACATTTTCAGTAAGAAAAAAGATTAAATACAGGTTCGGTGGTAAATTAGAAACATTTATTTCTGGAGGAGCTGCGCTCAATGAGCATGTAGGACTGTTTTTTAATGCTTTGGGTATTAAAATACTTCAAGGATATGGACAAACCGAATGTGGCCCAATCATTTCAACTAATCCTATAACTAATATAAAATTAAAAACTGTAGGCCCACCTATCAAAGGATTAGAAGTAAAGCTATCTAAAGAAAATGAAATACTTGTCAAAGGTAATTCAGTGATGAAAGGGTATTGGAAAAACCAAAAGGCTACAGATAGTACTATAATTAATAATTGGCTTCATACTGGAGATATAGGGCTTATTGATAAAGACAATTATATTCAAGTTACAGGTAGAAAGAACGAAATGATTGTTAATTCAGGTGGAGAAAATATTTCTCCTGTGCCAATTGAAAATTTACTCATGAGTTCAAAGGAAATAGATCAAGTTTTAATATATGGACAAAATAGACCCTTTTTAATTGCTATTATTGTTCCAAGCGATTTGCCTCTAAAAGGAACTAATAATGAAAAGGTAATATTAAGAAAATTACTAAAAGATGTTATTAATGAAACAAACACTATGCTTTCTCAAAAAAATAAAGTAAGAAAGTTTTTGATTGCTGATGATGGGTTTAATTTTGCAAATGGACAAATGACACCTACATTAAAATTAAAGCGACAAAAAATTACTGATTTTTATTATAAAGAAATAGAAAAACTATATTGAATATAAATACTCTTGCTCAAAAGAATTAATAAATGAATTTAAATATTTTAAATCCTCAAAAAGAAGATAATCGTTTTTTAGCTCTTTCTCTAATTATTTTAGGTGTGATAGTCCTGTCACTTCAAGATTCTTTAATTAAGTTAATGTCATCTGATACAAGTTTTTGGCAATTACAATTTCTGAGATCATTTTTTAATATTATTATCCTTATATTAATTGCTCATTTATCTCTTGGTATAAAAACATTATTCCCAATCAATTGGAAGCCTGTATATTTAAGGGCGTTGATGATGACTTGCTGTATGTTTTGTTTTTTTTCAGCTTCACCCTCACTTTCAGTAGCTCAAATGGCAGCTGGATTATACACTTATCCATTATTTGTATTAATATTAGCTATTGTAATACTAAAAGAAAAAGTAGGCATTTGGCGCTTAACAGCTTTAATTATTGGTTTAATAGGTACTTTAATTATTTTGGAACCTTGGTCTTATAAATTTAAATATGATCAATTATTACCTGTTTTAGCTGGTTTTTTTTATGCATGTAATATTATATTAATTCGTAAATATTGCCGTATGGAAAGTGTTTTTTCTCTTACTTTAGCAGTTGGAATTATTTTTTTGTTATCAGCGTTTGTTGGGATTATTTTCTTTGAATTCATTTTTTCTTCAAAATATTTGATTATAGAAATGCCATTTATAGGAATAGGATGGCCTAATTTAACAATCTTAATACTTGGATTTGCATTTTTGTGTTCTTTATTAAATCTAATAGGTAATATAGCTTTAGCAAAGGCATATCAGTCTGCAGAAAGTAGCTGGCTTGCACCTTTGGACTACTCTTACTTAATATTTGCGACATTATGGAGTAAAATTATTTTTGGTTACTGGCCTTCTTACTCTATTCTTATTGGCCTATGTCTGATAGGATTTTCAGGATTGCTAATAGCGTATAGAGAAAAAATAAAACTTAAATTTTAAAAATAAAATTTATAAATTGCTAATTCTATTATTAAATATAATATCCGATTGTTTGATCTTTCTTGTTAAAAAAACTCCTTTTAAAGAAACAGATCGACTAAGAGCTACATATGTTTGTCCATCAGCAAATGTTCCATTATCTAAATCAATAATTACATTTTCATAAGTTTGACCTTGGCTTTTATGTATTGTTACAGCCCATGCTAGCTTAATAGGATATTGTGTAAAGGTAGCAACTACTTCATGTTTTACTTCACCATCTTTTATAGTATAATTAAACCTATCCCATGTATCTTGTATTATTTTATAAACATTATTTTTTATTTTTAAATGAATACTTTTTTCATCTAATTGACTAACGACACCAATTGAACCATTAACCCACCTTTTAGGAAATTTGGTATCATTTTTTACCATCATTACTTGAGCTCCAACTTTTAACTCAAGAGTTTCATGTGCAGGCCTATCTTTAAAGTCCCCAGTTTGTGATGATTTAAATATAAAAGACTTACTTTGAATATTTTGAAGATTTAAGTTGTTTATATTATCAACTTTTCTATTAGTTGGAGATAATATAATTGTTTCGTCAGGTATTTCTGAATAATCATTTATTATTCTTTCATTAATGATTAAAAGATCATCGTTTGTAACATTTCCTAATCTAATTTTATTTAAAACATTCAAAAATATTTTATCTTTTTGCCTATACACTTTTTCTAATTCAAAAGTTTTTATATAAGAAGATTGATAACAGTTTGAGTTAAAAAAATAATGACCTTGAGGGTAAAAGTTATTAAAAATTTCTTGTTCATTATCTCTTACTACCGGAGGAAGTTGATATATATCTCCTAAGAGGATTATTTGCACACCTCCAAAAATTTCTTCATTTCTTCTATTTAATTTAAGAGATTGGTCTATACCATCTAATACATCTGACCTAATCATTGAACATTCATCAATTAATATTGTTTCAACTTTACCAATTATTTTACTTGGTAACCTTTTGATTTTTTCATTAATTAAAATTCTTGGTGGAAATAAAAAAAATGAATGAATGGTTTTACCTTTTGCCTTTATTGCTGAAATTCCAGTGGAAGCAAGGATAACAAAGTTTTTTTTTGAATTAATCCTAAAGTATTCTAACAAAGTTGTTTTTCCAGAACCTGCTTTTCCTGTAATAAACATATTTTGTTTAGAATACTCCATTACATTATATATTTCTTTAAAATCATCTTTTACCTCAAGATTGTCCGGTAAATCGTGATGCTTAATATAATTTTTAATAGTTTCAACCATTTTACTCTTTTCAAAAAATATTTATTTTTTAATAATTAAATAATTTATCATGTTTTAAACTTGGCAATTGTTTCCTGGTTAAATGCACATTTGAAACATCAATTTCAGAAGAAATAATCCCTCTTTCATATCCGCCGTCAGCAATAACTGTTCCCCAAGGATCAATTATAAGGCTATGACCAAAACAATCTCCACCACCTTCAATAGATCCTACAGAACAAGGAGCTATTACGTATGATGAATTTTCTATAGCCCTAGCCCTATTTAATATATGCCAGTGAGCCTGCCCTGTTTTTTTAGTAAAAGCAGAAGGCACAACTATTATTTCTGCTCCATTAATTGCTAATGATCTAAATAGATTAGGAAATCTAAGATCATAACATATAGTATGACCTATTTTACCTAATTTAGTGTCTGCTATTACTGCTTTACTTCCAGGCTCTATGGTATCACTTTCTTTATGTTCTTCTCCATTAATTGAGATATCAAACATATGAATTTTATCATATTTACTTATTATATTTCCTTTATTATTGATAATATAACTTCTATTAAAGATTTTATTGTTTTCTGATTGAATAGCAATAGAGCCAATTAAGCACCAGATTGAATTTTTATAACAAAATTTTTTAAATTCATTTAAAAATAAATGTTCTTCCTCTTTGTCGTTTGGAGGATAATAGTGAGCTCCATCACTGATTAATCCTCCACAAAATTCAGGAAGAAATAAAAATTCAGCTTTACTTTTTATAGCTAAATTAGCCAGTTCTAAAGCTTCTTTAAGGGCATCATCAATTGATTTTTTAGGGTTGGTTTGTAAACATGAAATTCTCAATTTATTTACCCTTTAATTAAGTAATTATTAGATTAATTTTATTGAAGAAAAGTATTTAATCCAATCATATAACTATTTTTAACTGTTTTATAATTTCATTAACTATTTGATCTTGATTTAGACTTTGCTCAAAAACCAATGCATTTTCAGGCTCTTCTAGAATAGAAAATTGACTGTCAACAAGAGTTTCTGGCATAAAATGATCATCTCTGCTATTTATTCTGTTTTTTGCAGTTAACTTATCTACTTTTAAAAAAACTAATTTATAATTACCTGTCCCTAATAATTCTCTATATTTTTCTTTTAATGAAGAACAGGCAATAATTAAATTTTGTTTTGCTTTTCTTTTTAAAATTTCATTTTTAATTTTTATTAACCAATCATATCTATCATCATCATTAAGAGGAAATCCTGCACTCATTTTTTTAATATTGTTTTCCCCATGAAAATCATCAGCTTCAATAAAATAACCATTAATTTTATCAGTTAAAACTTTACCAACAGTTGTTTTTCCTGCTCCTGCAACGCCCATCAAAAGAATGGTGATGAATTTATTCTTCATAACTTAGTCCAATACGGCTTTAAAACTTTATTAGTTTCTTTTTCTTTTAATGGATGAAGACCAAAAAAACTTCTTTGTAATTGAATTGTTTCTCCAATTTTATGTTCTGAGAACATTAGATCATAATACGCTAGATTTGCTGATAATACAGGGGAGGGTATTGCTAAATTTATAGCTGCAGCATTAAACTTTCTTATACTTAATAAGTTTTCAGAAGTTTTTTTATGTATAATATTATATAGAAAATTTAAATCTAATTTATTTTTTTGATTATATTCAGTAGACATCAATTTCAAATATTTTCCTTGTAAAATACAACCTGCACTCCAAGCTTTAAATATATCTTTAAGTTTAAAGTCAAAATAATCCCACTTATTAGAAGCTTCAATTAGTGTAAGTCCTTGATAAAGAGAACAAGCAAAATTAAAGAATATAATTTCTTCCAAATTTATATCATTGAAATCCAACAATGGTTTTTTATCATTTGATAATAGTTCTTTTTTTTTGTAATTAAAATAATTAGAGCTAGATCTAGTTGAAACTGCTGAATATATTGAAGGAATACTAACTCCTAATTCTAAGGCTGCATTTATAGTCCAAGTACCTGTTCCATTTTGTCCAATTTCATTATCAATTTGGTCAATAAAATATTGATCAGCATCATTTTTTGCATTTAAAACTTTTGATGTAATTTCTAATAAAAAAGAAGAGGTTTCAGTATTCAAAATCCTTTTTAGGGCATTAGCCTGATTCTCTTGATCCATATTAAAAGCGTTCATAAGAACACAACTGATCTCCGCTAATGATTCCATAAGAGCATATTCAATGCCATTATGAATTAATTTAACAAAATGACCAGCGCCAGCAGAGCCAAAGTAACAACAAGCTGTATCATTATTATCTTTTGCTGCTATTGAATTAAATATATGCTTTGTTTTCTTCCAAGCATCTTGAGATCCACCTGACATAATAGCAGGACCTAATTTTGCCCCTCTAGGTCCTCCAGAAACTCCAACTCCTAAGAAGTCAATATTCTGATCTGATAAACGTCGATATCTTTCTATTGATTTTAGATACAAAGAATTTCCTAGATCTGCAATAATATCATTTGGGTTTAAATATTTAGTTAATTCATCAATACATTGATCAATTTTATCCGCCGGGAGACTTAACATTATTATTCTTGGACTAGGTGTTTTATTACATAATTCTTTGAGAGTACTTTCTAAATGTAACTTTATTATTTTCTCAGATGCAATTTTTTTAATAATCTTCTCGTTTTTTTCAAAAGCATGCACAGTAAAATTTTTAGATATAAGGTTTTTGGCTAAATTATAGCCCATTGAACCAAGTCCAATAAGTCCAATGTTCATAAGTATTAATTCCTTTAAACAATTAAAATATAATAATTAAATAATTTTTTATATTAATTTTTGTAAAAACTCTAGTGTTACGATTTAATTAATTTAATTTTAATCTCACTTAAATACATTGTTAATCCACCTAGTATAATTATAGTTGCGCCAAAAATACTAATCTTATCCGGAATTATTTCAAAAATTAAAAAATCATACAAAGTAACAAATATTAACGTGCTATAAAAATAAGGGACAACAAAATGTGCTTCACCTCTTTTAAGAGCTTGAATAAAACATGATTGTGCACATAACATTAGTGCTCCAATTCCAAACATAGCAAATATTTGAAGATAAGTTGGGTTTTGCCATATAAAATATAATGGTATTAATGAAATAAATAATCCTATTCCATTATTAATAAATAAAATTTGTACAGGATTTTCAAAATTAGTAAGCATTTTTATAAATATAGATTCTAAACCAAGTATGGCTGCTCCCAAAAGCAATAACAATATTATAGGCTCAATAACTAGGGTATTATTTTCTGACCTAATTAATATTATTGCGCCGACAAATGTAATTAAAGCTGCAAGCCATTTAATAGATTTTATTCTTTCTCCTAAAATTGGAATAGCTAGTAGCATTGTAAAAATAGGATTCGTAAATATTAGAGCTGTAGCGTCAGTAACAGGAATAATACTTGAACCTCCAAATAGAATACTTATCCCTAACCAACCGGCACAAGATCTTGCAATATGAATTTTAATATTAGGCTTTATTATTTTTGTTTTTGTTTTAATAAAAATTATTGTTATTAAAATAAATGCAAAAAAAAATCTAGAGTTACTTATTTGTAAAGGGTTTAGGGGAGCACCTAATTTATCGGTACCTAAAGTTTTAGCAAGTATTGTTGTTGCAGCAATAAGTAAAGAAGCTAATATCATATAAGAAATTGATACGAGTATTCTTTTTCTTTTTTCATCAATCATTATCTTTTAAATAATTTAGAAAGTGAAGAATAAAAAATCTCCATTAAAACAAATCCTGTTATAACTATGATTGCAATGAATTGATTAATGGTAATATTATCTTCTAATACAAAAAAAGCTAAACATAATGCAATAACTGGCTTTAGAAAAAAAAGGTAGTTACCTCTAGCAACGTCAGGTATTTTTGATAAACCCCATAACCATAATATAAAAGCTATGCATGTGTTCCAAACACCAAGAGTAATTATTGAGAGGTACTCAACACTTGTTCTATCAAATAAATCAAAAGGGTTTACCCATATACCCCAGATAAGTCCAATTGAAGGATATAAAGCTATAAAACCAAGAACAAAGGTGTATGTAGTCATTCTTATTGGTCCATAATCTTGTACATAAGGTTTTACTAATACGAGGTATACTGAACCAATTAGTGCACATCCTATTGATAAATATATACCTATTATACTATTTCCAGATCCACTTAACTGATCTAAATATCCATCAGTTAATAAAAAAACACATCCTAAAAAAGCTCCAATACCGCTTATTACTTTAGGTGGTGTAATTATTGTTCCTTCAACTACTCTAGCAACAAAAACAACTCCAATTGGCATGATAGTCACCATAGTGGCAACTTGAACTACAGATGCAAAATCTAGTGCCCAGTGAAATAAAAATTGACCAAAAGCCATTCCAAATACTGACAAAGTAACAATTGGTAGAAATTTTTGTTTTAATGGAGAAACTAGATTACGTGAGGAAGGGTTAATTAAAGACAATATTAATAACGCTAATCCTCCGATACCAAAACGCCAGACAGAAACTTCAACACCTGAAATACCTGATAATTTAACAAAGAATTCAGAACTTGCATGACCACAAACTCCAAGGAAAGCTGATATATAAGCAATTATTATTATAGTTTTTTTGTTTTCTGACATAATAAATATTTCATTTAATTAACATGTTATTTATACATTAATTTATATACATAACAATGTTAATCAAATTTATAAAATATCCACGAATAATAATTACATAAATTTATTATTAACTTCCTTCTATTATCTTCAGCACTTTTGGAGGAGACATAGGTAAACTATAAGACCTTTTTCCTAAAGCTTGATAAACTGCATTTGACACAGCACCAAGTGTTGGGACTAAAGGAACTTCACCTACACCTCTTACGCCTTGAGGGTGCTTAGGGTTAGGGACTTCTATAATTAAGGTATCAAGCATTGGCAAATCAGAGCAAACAGGCATTCTATAATCTAAGAAACCTGTGTTATCAAGATGACCATTTTTATTATATATGTACTCTTCACTCAAAGCCCAACCAATTCCTTGAGCACATCCACCTTGAAGTTGACCTTCTACATAATCCGGATGTATTGCTTTTCCTACATCTTGAATAGAAGTATATCGTATTACTCTAACAATACCTAATTCAACATCAACTTCTACATCACAGATGTGTGTTGCAAAGCCACCTTCGGCTCCTTCAGTGTTCAATTGAACTCCTGCTCCAATTGGACCACCTGTAGCTGTTGCTTTATCAGCAATTTCTGCCAAAGAAAGAGGTTTGAACTTACCTGCGTTATCACCGGCTGGACGAGCTTCACCATTTTCCCACTCTATAGCATCAGGATCAATACCCCATATCTTTCCAGCTCTTTCTTTAAGCTGCTTGATTACTTTTTGAGATGACTGTGTAACAACCATAGCAGAAGCAAATAATACTCTACTGCCTCCAGTTAAATTGCTAAATCCTATCGATGCTGTATCACCAATCTGAACAGATACTCTATTATGATTAATACCTAATAGTTCGGCTGTAATATTAGCTATAGACGCTCGTGATCCTCCAATATCTGGATGTCCTGTTGTTACAACAACATTACCATCCTCAGTAATATTTAATTGAGCACTAGATTCTCCTCCAGCATTAAACCAAAAACCACTTGCAACGCCTCTACCTTGATTTTTACCCAATGGTGCCTTGTAATGAGGATGATCAATAGCCGCTTGAACTGTTTCTAGATATCCCATTTTTGGATAGACAGGGCCTTGAACAGCTTTTGTTCCTTCTTTTGCAGCATTTATTTTTCTGATTTCAAGAGGGCACATTTTAATAGCTTCTGCTATTTCATCAATGACACATTCAACTCCATACGAACCAATAGGAGCGCCTGGTGCCCTGTAGGCTGCAACTTTAGATCTATTTGAAACAACATCGTAACCTAATGTGTAAGCATTAGGTAAATCGTATGGTCCAAATGCGCATGCAGTCGCGCCTCTAATTGGAGAACCAGGAAAAGCTCCTGCTTGGAGATAAAACGTTCCTTGAGCAGCAACAATTTTACCATCATTTGTAGCGCCAATTTTAACAGTGCTAACTGAAGCCGAGGTAGGGCCTGTTGCTCGCATTGTATCTTCTCTAGACATTACAATTTTAACAGGGCGACCTGTTTTTTGTGATAAAACAGTAGCAAGAGGCTCTAAATATACTATTGTTTTTCCACCAAACCCACCACCGATTTCAGCTGGAATGGCTTTAATATTACTTTGTGGTATCCCAGTTAAATATGCCGTCATTGCTCTTACCATAAATTGACCTTGGCTAGAACTCCATATTGTTGCTCTTCCATCTCCTGCAACACTAACAAGGCAAGCGTGTGTTTCAATATAACCTTGATGAACAGCTTCAGTTTTAAAGTTACGTTCAATAATAACGTCAGCCTTAGCAAAACCTTCTTCAAGATTACCTTTTTTATGTTCAAGAGTTCCTACTATATTAGAAGGTTTATCGTTAAAGGTATAGTTCTCGTGAAGTATTGGTGCATCTGGCTTTATTGCATCTTCTATATCAATAGACCAAGGTAAAATTTCATATTCCACTTCAATAAGCTCACAAGCTTTTGCTGCTATTTCTTGAGTAGTAGCTGCAACTGCAGCTAATGGATGACCATGAAATAAAACTTTATCCTTCGCCATTACATTACGACACATCCATCGCATATCTTGAATTCCTAAAATAACAGGAGTATCTAAAGGAAAATCTACAATATCTTTAGATGTTATAACAGCTTTTACACCTTTAAGAGCCTCAGCTTTTTTTGTGTTTATGGATATGATTTTAGCATGAGGGTGAGGGCTTCTTAAAACACTTCCCCAAATCATACCAGGCATAGAAGTATCAGCACCATACTCAGCTCTACCTGTTACTTTTTCTGCTCCATCTGGTCTAACAGTATTTTTACCAATCCATTTATTATTCATCTCATTCATTATGCAGTCTCCTTCATATCATCAGCTACTTCTAAAACGGCTTTTACAATTTTATCATAGCCAGTGCATCTACAAAGATTCCCAGCAAGCCAATATCTCACTTCAGTTTCTGTTGGTGTTGGATTATGATCTAGAAGAGCTTTTGAAGCTATTAACATTCCCGGAGTACAAATTCCACACTGAAGAGCAGCTCTTTCAAGAAATTTTTGTTGGAGGGCATGTAACTTTCCACCTTCTGACATACCTTCAATTGTCTCTAATTCGCTTCCTTCAGCTTCTGCTGCAAGCATTAAGCAGGAGCATACAAGTTCCCCATCTAGAATTACACTACATGAACCGCAGTCACCTGAACCACATCCTTCTTTTGATCCAGTAAGATCCAATTGATTTCTTAAAACATCTAACATTGTATCGTGAGGGTTACATAAGTATTCTATTTCTTCATTATTGATTTTTGTAGAGACATGAATTTTACTCATTGTTTTATATTCCTTTAATTCTATCAATTGCAATTAATGCTGCACGTTTAAATAATACACCAGCTACCTTTGTGCGATAATCTATAGTTCCACGTTTATCGTTTATCGGATTACAAGCATCGGAACATAATTTAGAAACTTTATCTAAAATGTCAGCGTTTAAATCAGTCCCAATCATTATTTTAGCTGCTTCTTCTATAAGCAAAACAGTTGGTGCAACAGCGCCTAAAGATACTCTTGCATCAGTACATAGTCCCTTATCCATTGTGATATTCACACTACAACCAACTACAGCAATATCCATTTCAGTTCTTGGTGTCATTCTCAGATATGCATCAGCTGAGTTAAGATTTCTTTTTGGAAAGTTAATACTTACAAGCATTTCACCATTTTCAAGAATTGTTTTTCCAGGCCCAGTATGAAATTTTTCAATAGCTATGTCTTTAGAACCATTTGGCCCAGTAATTGTTACAGTACATTTTGCCGCAACTAAAGCAGGGACGCTATCACCAGCAGGAGACCCGTTACATAAATTACCACCTAAAGATGCTCTTCCTTGAATTTGTTCAGAGCCAATCAGACGAAAAGCTTCAAGTACTCCAGGCCATAAATCAGCAAATTTTTTATTTCTATTTAAATTAGCACCTGAAACTGCAGAACCAACTTTAAATTCATTCTCTGAAATTTCCTTTATTGAATTTAATTCAACAATTTTTTTAATATCTATTACTAAATTTGGTTTCTTAATCCCACTTTTGATTTGCACTAGCAAATCAGTGCCACCAGCTAAAAATCTAGCAGAACCTTTAGCCGCTGAATGAGCTTTAACAGCTTCATCTATTGTTATTGGAGCTAAGTATTGAGTTTCAGACATTTCATCTCCCAAGAAATTATGGTTTAAATATAAAATTAGTATAATTTAATTAATATAGAAGTTAACTAAAAAATACAAAAAACTTTCTTTTAACAAATTAACAATTTAAGTTAACAAATTCAATATATAATTTATAAATCATATTTTAATATTAATTAAAGGTGTATATGAAGCTTTTTTCCAATGCTCATTTTTTATTAACGTTCACCTCTCTATTTTGGGCTTTTAACACTATTGCAGGTAGAGCTGCTGTTGATGAAGTGTCTCCATTATTTATTGTTACTGCTAGATGGTTTTTTGTTGCTCTTATTTTAACAATAGTATGTAGAAAAGAATTAAAAAGCAGTTGGGCTATTCTCAGTAAAAGATTAAAATGGTTGATTTTAATGGGATTACTTGGATTTACAGGATTTAATTCTTCGTATTATATAGCTGCACACGATACAATAGCTATTAACTTAGGTATTGTTCAAGGCACAATGCCAGCATTTATAATTATTATTGCAAGAATTTGGCTTAAAAATAAAATAACATTACTACAATTATTAGGTTTGTTTTTTACTTTTGCAGCAGTGTTGTTGGTTGTCTCTTCTGGTAACTTAAACACTTTATTGAATTTCAAATTAAATAAAGGAGATATTATAATGATATCTGCTTGTACATTATATGCAACTTATGCTGTAGGATTAAGAAAAAAACCTGAAATTGGAAGTCTTGTATTACTTACATTTTTTTCTTATGTAGCCTTTTTAGGCTCAATTCCAGGGATAATATATGAGATTACATCTGACAATTTAGTTCTGCCTGGATATGAAGGTGTAATAATTTTATCAGTCATAATAATATTTCCTTCTTTTTTGGCTCAGATCTTCTTTATGAAGGGTGTTGAAAAAATTGGACCTGCTAGATCGGGTTTATATACAAATTTAGTACCTGTTTTTAGCTCATTCTTAGCAGTTTTATTTTTAGGAGAGGTGTTTCAATTATATCATTTGATGTCATTAGGATTAATTTTTCTAGGAATTTATATGTTTGAATTTAAATTTAAGGAAATTTAAATTTTTAAATATAATTTATTTGTGTTTAATTGTTTTATTTGCAATACATTTATTATGTTAAATGAATTATCTTATACATCATTTGAAGGTTTATTATTATTATTATTAATGATAATTTTTGGAAAGTTTTTCAAAGAAAACTGGAAAAATAAGAAAAAAAATTGGGTAGTAAGATCTTGGGTTTTTGGGCTTGTATCTTCAATATCCTTTTTCTTAATGGTTTCCATACCAATGATGAATTAATTAGCTTTCTCGAGCAATATCTTTATATTTTTTTGCAATTAAGTTTGTTAATTAGAGGATTATTAGGATCTATATCTTTATTGCAGACTAGACACTTGTCTGTTCCAGATATAGCATTAAGTCCACCACAACTTCCTTTGATGTTCTTGCCCATTAACATAACACCCAATGACATAATAGTGACAATGATGGTAAGGCATACAAACGTAATTAAAAATAATTCCATAAATAATATTTATATCAAAAATTTAATTCTTTCAATTGTTTACTTCATTAATTTTTTTAAATTGACTGCTTTTTATTTTTACCAACTGATTGTTTTCTTTCGAAATAAAAAGTACTGCGATATTTTGTTCTTCAGCTAATTTTAATCCTTTGAGGGAACCCATTGCCAATAGAGCTGTTGCCCAGCCGTCAGCCGTCATCGCATCATCATGGACAACAGTAACCGACTTAGTTAAATGTTCTATAGGTTTGCCAGTTTTTGGGTTGATTATATGAGAGTATCGTTTCCCATTTTCTTTGTAATAATTTTTATAATCACCTGAAGTTGCTATACCTTTATTAGATACATTGACTATTTCTTTTATTAATTTTTTTTTCAAATTAGGATTTTCAATCCCAATAACCCAATTTTGAAACTTTGAATTAACTCCATGAGTTAAAATATCACCACCTATATCTATTAAATAATTTTTAATTCCCAGTTTTTTTAATTTTTTCCCGATCATATCAATTCCATATCCTTTGGCAATTGAAGATAGATTAATAGAAACATTTTTTTGAATTTTAGTAATCATATTATTTTTAAAGTCCAATTGTATTAATTTCTTTTGATTTACGAACTTTAAAGCATTTTCAATTTCTATATTTGTAGGTACGTTTTGTTTTTTGTTTTTATAACCAAAACCCCATAATTCTATTAACGGGTCTATAGTAATATCTAAAAATCCATAACTTTTGATATTGATTGCGTTTGCTGCATTAATTACGTTTGATAAATCTTCTGAAATTTTAATTGGCCGATGTGATTTATTTTTATTCAAAACGCTTATTTCAGAAAAGTTGTCCCAGTTAGATAATTGCTGATTAATATTAATTAAAGTTATTTCAATTTCTTTTTTTATTTTTTTAAGCGTTAAACCTTTTGGTGAACTTACTATCTTTACTAAATAATATGTTCCCATTGTTTTACCTTCAATATTAAAATTTTCTTTCTTTGATTCTGAACAAGAAAAAATTGATAATAATAAAAGAATATAGGGAATTAAAAAAGTATATTTCATTATGGAAAATAAATGTATTGAGTGTTATAATTTTATTAAAATTATTATTAAAAAAGATTTATACAAATAATTAAATTAAAATAGAATATTAATAATTAACATATTAATTGAAAGAAAACTATTTTTTTTTTATTAATAATTAAAAAGATTTGAAAAATAAAAAAAATAAAAATTTAACCATATATACACTTGTTTTTTTTTTATTTTATTATATATCAATTCAGTATCTTGTTTAAATCAATTTTAATATTCATGGTTTTGATTTTGACTTTTTAGAAAAGGCTAGACTATTTTATAAATGACAAATTTTATATTAAAACGTGGTTTGAATATTCCTATATCAGGTGTTCCTGAGCAAAAAATATATGATGGAAAAAATCCTGAAACATTAGCCGTGCTTGGTCCAGATTATAATGGTTTAAAACCTAAAATGTTAATTAATGTTGGAGACAAGGTTAAAAGGGGGACACCTCTATTTTGTCACAAAGATAACCCCGATATTTTTTATGTTTCACCATGTAAAGGTTTTGTCAAAAGTATTAATAGAGGACAAAAAAGAGTTTTATTAAGCGTTGTTATTTCAATTGAAAACTTAAATGATAAGGGAATAAATTTTCTTGAATCTAACTCTAAATTAAAAAATGAAGTTGATTTAATTAAAAAATGTTTGTTTGACAGTGGTCTTTGGACTTCATTTTTAACAAGACCTTACTCTAAAGTCCCATCAATAGATTCTCAGCCTTCTTCTATTTTTATAACTGCAATGGATACCGAGCCATTGTGTCCAGATGCTGATTTAATTATAAATGAAAATTTTGAAGCGTTTGAAGAAGGGGTTAAAAAAATATCATTTTTAACTAAAGGTAAAGTGTTTGTTTGCAAGAAAACTGGTAGT
>Ga0209502_10001035_pt1 | contig 27265 bp, 26 predicted proteins | sample ArcticOcean_MG_C_10_FD_187442 | JGI IMG/M metagenome (GOLD analysis project Ga0209502, IMG submission 187442) | Marine microbial communities from western Arctic Ocean - ArcticOcean_MG_CB11_90 (SPAdes) (version 2) | ecosystem: Environmental > Aquatic > Marine > Oceanic | place: Arctic Ocean... | reverse complement strand
AGCTTCATATATAAATTGTAAGAATACAATCCATACGATTTTGAAGTGTGTACGACAAATTTTGGTAACCTTAACCGTCCACACTTCTCTTCTTAAATTTTTACTTTTTAAATAGCTAATTGGGTTTTAAAAGCCCAATAATCCTCACTAATCTATTGAATAAACAATAATTTTAACGAGAAAGTGTGCTGCTTATAAGCTAAAATAAAAGTAAATCAAGCCTTTAGCATTTAAATAAATGACTAAATATATCAATAAATACGGGTTTATTTGATTTTTTCTAATTACTAAATTAATAACATAAAATTCATTATGATATTTAATTTAAAAAAAGTAACAAAATTAATAAAAAAAAAATTAGAAATTTTATTCGTTTTTTTTCTAACTATTATCACAATTACGAGCACTACATCTTACAACAATAGTAAGAAGCAAATTTATGCAAACTACAGGTTAACGCTTAATAATATTTATTTTCAAAAAACTATTAATCATGTTTTTAATAATTTAAATCCAAGATATAAAAGCATAAACCATAAAATTTCTAATGGTGAAACATTTAATAAGATATTAGAAGGTTATTTAATTACAAGTGATGAAATTATTAAAATAAAAAAAAAATTAAATTTAGATTATAATTTAGATAACCTTAAAACTAACCTTGATATAAAACTTACAATAGATGAATCAAGTAATAGAAAAATTACTTTTTTTATTTTTCCAGTTTCCAGAACTGAAAAAATTCAGTTAACTAGAAATTTAAAAACTGATTTATTTGAAAAAAAAACAATTGTAACAAACCTAAACAAAAGAATTGTTTTTAAAGAAGCAAAAATTTTACAGAGTTTATACAAAACTGCTATTAAATTAAAAGTTAAACCAAACATAATAATTGAGTTTGCTAGAATTTATGGGTTTCAAGTAGATTTTCAAAGAGACATTAAAAAAAATGATAATTTTCAAATTATGTATGAGATTTTTGAGGATGATAATGGAAAAATATTTGAAACAGGAAATATAGTTTTTGCAAATTTAAAATTGAGTGGTCTAAATAATTCATTATATTATTTTGATAAACAAGATAGTAAAGGGCACTACGATAAAAATGGCAAGAGTGTTAAAAAAGCTTTGATGAAAACACCCATTAATGGTGCAAGACTTTCATCTTCATATGGAATGAGAAAACATCCTATAGATGGATATAATAAAATGCATAAAGGGACAGATTTTGCTGCACCTATGGGCACACCTATTCTAGCTTCAGGAGATGGCGTTGTAACAAGAGCTAGATGGTGTGGTGGTGGTGGAAACTGTATTAAAATAAAACATAATTCTACCTATGAAACAATTTATGCCCATATGAAAAATTTTAGTCAAGGAATAAAAGAAGGAATAAGGGTTAGACAGGGTCAAATTATTGGCTACGTCGGCTCTACTGGAAAGTCAACAGGTCCTCATTTACATTATGAGGTGGTTGAAAATGGAACTAAAATCAATTCTCAAAAATTAAAACTTCCTTCTGGCAAAATATTATCAGGTCAAGCAAGAAAATTATTTGAGGTTAATAAAATTAAGCTGGATGTTTTAAAATCAGAATTAATTATTGGTTTAAATTAAATTGCAGCTGATTTCTTAGTAGTGGTTTTTACAACTTTTTTAATTTCTGGCTCAGAAGTTATCTTTTCTTCTTTTTCAGTTTTAACTACTTCTTTTACTTCATCAGCTTTCGTTTTATGAGGACTTACTGCCTGAATAGGTACTGAATTTACCCTAGCTATTCTTATACTTTCTTGTTCATTTTGCACTCTTGTAAAGTGATCAGCATGTTGAAAATAGTTTTCAGATAAAACTCTATCTTCGTTTGCTAGAGCTTCTCTAGCCATCTCATTATATTTTTCAATTAGTTTTACAGCATTATGATTATTTCTGCCCGGAGCACTTCTTCGAAAATTATCATTATTAGAAAATTTTGACCCTTCATTATTGCTTCTAAATGGAGGTCTTCTATTATTGTTACTTCTGAATGGAGGTCTTCTATTATTGTTATTGCTTCTAAATGTTACCATATTTTTATCTTTAAATTTTAGTGCTGATTATACAGCGATCATTGTTTCCGTAATCTTTTACAGCTTTGTTTATATAAAAACCTTCTTCTTTTAATATTTTCTTAACTTTATTTTTTTGATTAAAGCCAATCTCTAAAATAAATTTACCATTTTTTTTAATCAGAGTTCTTGATTTATTAATAACTTTTCTGATTTTTGAAAACCCGTCAAGCCCCCCACTTAAAGCTAACTTTGGTTCAAAGTTAATCACGTCTTTTTCCAAATATTTTAAATTTAACGACTCAATATAAGGAGGGTTTGAAACAATAAGATCATATTTCCCAATATTAAAATTGTCAACACTAGAATGAAAGAACTTTACTCTGTTTAATAAATTTAGTTGTTTTGCATTGAATTTACTTACATTTATACTTTTTTTAGAGATATCTATTCCAGTTCCATAAAAATTCGGTCTCTCTTTTATTATGGACAAAAGGATACACCCAGATCCAGTTCCAATATCTAAAACTTGTATTTGCACACTCTTCGAGTAGATTTTTAAAACTTGCTCTATTATTAATTCAGTGTCAGGCCTTGGAATTAGCACATCCTTATTGACAAAAAACTCATCTTTCCAAAACTCTTTTTTGTTTATTAGGTGGGCAACTGGTTCACTTTTTTTTCTTCTTTCAATTAAACCTTTGAATTTTTCTAATTGCTCTGGGTTCAAATTTTCTTTAGGGTTTAAAATAATATATTCTTTATTTCTTTCAATTGAGCTGGATAATAATATCTCACAGTCAAGTTGAGGGTTGGATATTTTGTTTTTTTGCAGGATACTTTTTCCTTCACCTAGAATATTTTTTATATTCATTTTAATTAAGATTGCTCAATTTCTCTTCTTGTGCTTGTAATGTTAGGCTTTCCACCATTTCATCAAAGGCTTCACCTTCTAAAAAAGCTTCAAGTTTGTGTAATGTTAGATTAATACGATGATCTGTTACTCTTCCTTGTGGAAAGTTATATGTTCTAATTCTTTCAGAGCGATCTCCAGTTCCTATTTTGCTTTTCCTGTCTTGTGATCTTTCACCCTCTATCCTTGATCTTTCCAATTCATAAAGTCTTGATCTTAAAATTAACATTCCTTTTGCTTTATTTTTGTGTTGTGATTTTTGATCTTGTTGAGAAACAGATAATCCAGTTGGTATGTGTGTAATTCTGACAGCACTGTCAGTTGTATTTACAGATTGTCCTCCTGGCCCCCCAGCTCTAAAAACATCAATTCTTAGATCTGAGTCATTTATCTTTATATCAACCTCCTCAGCTTCTGGTAGAACGGCTACAGTTGCAGCAGAAGTATGAATTCTTCCCTGTGTTTCTGTATCTGGAACTCTCTGTACACGATGAACACCACTTTCATACTTCAAAGTTGAGTAAATATTTTTTCCTCTAATTGATGCTATGACCTCTTTGAGTCCGCCTGCCTCACTTTGAGACATACTTATTAATTCCAATTCCCATTTTTTTTGATGACTAACTTTTTCATACATTTTAAAAAGATCTGAAGCAAACAAGCTTGCTTCTAAACCACCCGTGCCAGCTCTAATTTCTATAATTGCATTTTTCTTATCTGCATCATCTTTAGGTAGTAAAAATAATTTTAATTTCTTTTCTATTGTTTCATTTTCTGACTTAAGATCTTTTAATTCAGTTTCAGCCATTGTTTTAAACTCGTCATCACTATTAGGGTCATCTAAAATTTTTTCTAAGTCTTTTTTTTCTCCTTCATATGAAAAGTATTTTTTTGCATCACTAATTACATCATTTAAATCTGAGTATTCTTTTGATTTTTCTGCAAAAAATTTTTTATCTACATCGCCAGTTGATAATTCCCTTTCTAATAAGGAATGTTTAGATATCAATTCTTCAATTGTTTTTAGAGGTATCATTTTAATTTTTTATCAAGTTCGGCAGCTTTTTTTTCAACTTCACTTACAACTTTTGATATTATATCTTTTGATAAAACTTTTTTGCTTTGAATTCCAGATAAATAAAGCATATTATTCCCCTTGCCACCTCCAGTAATACCTATGTCGGTCATAGCAGCTTCTCCTGGTCCATTCACTACACAGCCAATAATTGATAATGTTATTGGAGTTTTTATGTGAGAAAGTTTTTCTTCTAATGTTTTAACTGTATCTATTACCTGAAAAGCTTGCCGTGCACATGAAGGACAAGATATAATTTTAACACCCCTGTTTCTTAAATTAAGTGATTTTAATATTTCATTACCTATTTTAATTTCTTTAACAGGATCATCTGATAGTGAAATCCTTATTGTGTCACCTATTCCATCCATTAAAAGTGAGCCTAAACCTATTGAGGATTTAATACTCCCTGAAATAAAACTACCCGCTTCTGTAATTCCTAGGTGTAATGGATAATCTGTCACTTTTGAAAGTTGACGATATGCAGCCATAGATAAAAAAACATCTGAAGATTTAACGCTAATTTTAAAGTTATAAAAATTTTGATCCTCAAGAATTTTTATATTTCTTTGTGCACTTTCAACTAAAGCCTCTGGACATGGCTCATTATATTTGTCTAAAATATCTTTTTCAAGCGATCCTGCATTTACTCCTATTCTTATGGAGCAGTCATTATTTTTAGCTGCACTTAATACATCGTGTATTTTTGATTTATCACCTATATTACCTGGATTAATTCTTAAACATTTTGCCCCATTTTCAGCAGCTTCAATAGCTCTTTTGTAATGAAAATGAATATCAGCAATTATTGGTACGGAAACATTCTTTGTAATTTCCTTAAGTGCTAAAGAAGACTCTTTATCTGGGCAAGATACTCTGACAAGGTCAGCTCCTTCTTCATGAATATCATTAATTTGTTTGATAGTTGCTTGAATATCTGTGGTTAATGTATTTGTCATTGACTGAACTGAAATAGGATTATCACCACCTATTTTTACATTTCCTACATTTATAACTTTTGTTTTTTTTCTATGTATATCTCTAAATGGTCTTAAGCTCATAATTAGTCTAATTTAAATTCTTTATGAAGGGCTACAATAGCTTTTTTAACATGTTTACTTGCTATTAAAACAGAAATTTTTATTTCTGAAGTTGAGATAACCATAATGTTAATTTTTTTTGAGGCTAATGCTTGAAACATCCTGTAAGTAATTCCAGGTGTTGTAATCATTCCAACTCCTATAATTGATACTTTAGATACATTTTCATCATGTGTAAACTTTCTAAAAGAAATTTCTTTATTTAGTTTTATTATTTTTTCTGTTTTTTTTAAATCCTCTGACTTAATAGTAAACGTCATATCTGTTTCTTTACTATTTAATGAGATGTTTTGTACCACCATATCTACATTGATTTGATTAAGTGATAGTGGTTTAAAAATAGAAGCTGCTACACCAGGTTTATCTTTAACACCTACCATGGTAACTTTGGCATCATTTTTTGTTGAGGTAATGCCTGTAATAATTTGATTACTGAAAGCTTTTTTATTACTCGTTATTAAAGTGCCCTTCCTTTTAATAAATGAAGATTTAACTGAAAAACTTATATTGTTTAATTTTGCATCTTGAACCGAAGTGGGCTGCATAACTTTGGCACCAAGCGAAGCCATTTCTAACATCTCATCGTAGGAAATCTTATTAATTTTTTTTGCTTTTATATGATTTCTAGGATCTGTAGTATAAACTCCATCTACATCAGTGTAAATAACACACTCACTTGCATCAAAAAACTTTGCTAACATTATAGCTGTTGCATCTGTTCCACCCCTACCCAATGTTGTAATTCTATTATCTTTGTTAACTCCTTGAAAACCAGATATAATAGGTATTCCACCAACATTAATAAATTTTGATATTTTATTTTTATTTATTTTTTTTATTCTAGCAGCACTGTGAGGGCCCTCTGTAAGAATAGGGAGCTGCCAAGACATCCAAGATCTTGCTTTATACCCTAAATGTTTTAATCTGCCTGCTATTAATGCGCAAGCCACCTGTTCGCCTGAAGATAACAAAACATCATATTCTGCTGGATCAAAATTTTCACTTAATTCCTTTGTTTTTTTTACCAGATCATTTGTAGCCCCACTCATTGCTGAAGAAACCACAATTACTCCAATATTTTTCTTTTTGTAAGAGCGAATTATATTGGCAACAATTTTTATTCTGTCTATATTTCCTACAGAAGTGCCACCGAACTTTAAAACAACAGTTTTCATTGATAATTATAGTTAATTAATATTTGATAAAATACATCTTAATTGTTATGTCCACAAGTGATCTATTATGAATTCAATAAATAAAAAAGAGATAGAAAAATTTTCAAGAATTGCTGAAGAATGGTGGAATCCTAATGGGAAATTTAAACCTTTACATAACTTTAATCCTATCAGAATTAAATATATAAAAGAAAATATAGTCGAAGATTTCAATATTAAGTCTTCGATAAAGCCATTTAAAAATATCAAAATACTAGATATTGGATGTGGTGGAGGTTTATTGTCTGAGCCCATGTGTAGACTGGGTGCTAGTGTGGTTGGGATAGATGCGTCAGAAAAAAATATTAAAATTGCGAAATTTCATGCAAAGAAAAGTAAACTTAAAATAGATTACAAGGTAGCATCACCTGAAAAACTAAAGACTAAGATAAAATTTGATGTGATTTTAAACATGGAAATTGTTGAGCATGTAGAAGACATAAATTTTTTTATTAAAGAAAGTTCAAAATTACTAAGAAAAAATGGTGTAATGTTTATTGCAACTTTAAATAAAACTTTAAAATCATATGCGTTTGCAATTATAGGTGCTGAATATATTCTAAAATGGCTGCCAATCGGAACTCACGATTGGGAAAAATTTGTAAGACCTAATGATTTAATAAATATTACAAAAAAAAACAAATTAATCTTAAAAAAATTAGATGGTATGAAGTTTAATATATTGGATAATAGCTGGAAAGTAAGCAATGATACTTCTATTAATTATATAACTAAGTTTTTAAAAGATTAATTTGAACTAATTTTTACCCAAGGCATCATCTCTACTTTTATTCCCTCTTCTTTTAGCTCTTTTAGCTCTTTTTTACTAGCTGTACCATAAACACCTCTAGAGGTCTTTTTATTTTCATAATGTGCGGACCTTGCTTCATAAGAAAAATTTTCACCAACATAATCAAAGTTGTTTTTGATAAAATTGCGATGTTCAGAAATTATTTTTTTTATTTTTAAATCTTGATTATTAATTTTGACATTATTTTTAGTTCTAAAAACACTTGGTGACATTAAAGTTTTTTGTACATTTAATGAATCACAGATGTGGCAATTAAGGAATTTTTGTTTTTTTAAGTTATCATATTCCTTAGATGATGAAAACCAACTATCAAAGGAAGTTTCACAATCTTTACAAATAAGTTTATACAAAATCATTAATTATAATTAATAATAATCAAATTTAATTAATGGTCTACTAACTTCTGTAATCAGCATTAATTTCTATATATTTTTTTGTTAAATCCATCGTGTATGCGGTGAATTTTTTTAAACCTATATTAAGATTTATTGAAATATCTATTGAGTGCTTCTTCATATATTTTGCAACCTCAGTTTCATTGTAATTATTCACAAGTTGTCCTTTAGCAATAACTTTAATATCTCCAAAATTAATTGAGAGTTTTTTTAAATTTATATTTACTTCAGACTTGCCTATAGCCATTATTATTCTACCCCAATTTGGATCTTCACCTGCAATAGCAGTTTTTACAAGAGATGAATTGGCAATTGAGAAGGCAATTTTTTTTGCATCCTTTTCATTTTTTGATTTTATAACATTAATTGTTATAAATTTACTAGCACCCTCTCCATCTGCAACTATTCTTTTTGATAAATTTAATAAAACTGAATGTAGTGCCACACTAAAATTTTTTATTTTTTTGTCATTTATATCTTTTATTTTAAAATTTTTTATTTTACCAGTAGAAAAGATTGAGACCATGTCATTTGTACTTGTATCTCCATCACAAGTAATTGCATTAAAAGTTGTTTCAATATTATTTTTTAGCAGTTCATTTAAAATATCATTTGAAAGGTTGGCATCAGTAAAAACATAACCCAATGTTGTTGCCATATTTGGAAAAATCATACCTGACCCTTTTGCAATACCATAAATTTTTATCTTTTTATTTCCAATACTACACTCTTCCATTGCAAGTTTTGGTTTTGAGTCTGTCGTCATTATGCCTAATGCAGCCTTCATCCAAATTAATTTAGTTTGCGTATACTTAATTTTACTAATTAAGTTTGGAATACTATTTTTAATTTTTTTAGTTGGGTATTTTTCACCAATTGTGCCCGTGCAACCAAAAAGAATTTCATTAGGTAGTATATTTTTTGGATGATCCTCATCTTCTTTTTGTTTTTTAGATAGCTGTAGTGAAGTTTCTTCTGCTATTTCTTTTAGGCCTTGGTACCCCTCCATCCCAGTAAATGCGTTTGCATTTCTTGTGTTGATGATAAGAGATTTTATTTTTTTACTTTTAATGCTTAGGTTCCATTTGATGTTTTCTGAAACTATTTTTGATTGCGTGTAGACAGAAGCATGGTTTGCTCCATCTCTAAAATAAAACATAACCAAATCATCTCTTGGTTTATTGTATAAATTTGCACAAGTAGTAGAGATTGAAAGCCCATCTATATGATCTAAATCCTGAAAGTCTTTCATTTTTGACTTGGATGATTGAAAATTTATAAAATTTTTGAATTTAATATCCATACTATTTAAAATATTTGTTTCATACTTATATTAAAGGTTATAATTAGATAATATATCAAATAAACCAGATGTTTAATCCTTTAAATTTTTTCTCAAAATTCATCAAATCAAGCAATCAAAAAGAGCTTGATAGTATCGCCCAGATTGTTGAAAAGGTTAACTCATTTGAGGATAAAATTAAGATTTTTTCAGATGATGATTTTCCAAAAAAAACCATAGAATTAAAGAATCAAATTGCCCAAGGAGCTAATATTAACGAATTATTACCAGAAGCTTTTGCTCTTGTAAGAGAGGCATCTTATAGGTGTAGAAATGAAAGACATTATGATGTTCAAATAATAGGTGGCGTTGTTTTGCATGAAGGAAAAATTGCAGAAATGAGAACTGGAGAAGGAAAAACTTTAACCATTTGTCTCGCTGCTTATTTAAATGCACTAATTGGCAAGGGTGTCCACATTGTTACTGTTAATGATTATTTGGCTAAAAGAGACTCTCAGGAAATGGGTGAAATTTATCAATTTCTAGGGCTAACGTCTGGATACATAAATAATAACCAAGATGACTATGAGAGAAAGAAAAATTATAATTTTGATATTACTTATGCAACTAACAGTGAGCTTGGTTTTGACTACTTAAGAGATAATATGAAGCTCTCTAAAGAGCAAATGGTTCAAAGAGGACACGTCTTCACCATTGTTGATGAGATAGATTCTTGCTTAATTGATGAAGCTAGAACACCACTGGTGATTTCTGGAGCAGCCGAAGATAAAACAGATCAATATCTTGCAATCGATAAATTAGTTAAAATGCTTAAGTCTGAGCATTATGAAATTGATGAAAAAGATAAAAATATTTTGCTGACAAATGAAGGAATTGATGCTGTGGAAGAAATGCTTTCTAATGCTGGTGTTTTAAAAAATAATAATTTTTATGATCCTGAAAATTTGGGCCTCGTACATCATGTTAATCAATCATTAAAAGCAAATCATTTATTTGAAAAAGGAGTGGATTATATTGTTAAAGATGGAGCTTTAAAAATTATAGATGAACTTACTGGTAGAATTTTAGAAGGAAGAAGATTTGGAGATGGTCTTCACCAAGCGCTCGAGGCAAAAGAGCAAATAGATGTACAGGCTGAAAACCAAACACTTGCTTCTATAACTTATCAAAATTATTTTAAACTTTATGATAAAATTTCAGGATGTACCGGGACAGCAGCTACAGAAGCTCAAGAGTTTTATGAAATTTATAATTTGGTTGTAGTTATAATTCCTACAAATAAAAAAATGATCAGGAACGATTGGAATGACCAAATTTTCAGAACTGAGGAAGAAAAAAATAAAGCTATAATTAAAAAAGTTTTAGAGTGTCAAAAAATAGGCCAGCCAATTTTAATTTTTACTTCAAGTATTAATAAATCTGAAATTTACTCAAAACTACTTAATGAGGTAAAAGTAAAGCATGTAGTTTTAAATGCAAAAAATCACGAAAATGAAGCAGAAATTATAGCTAATGCTGGTAAAATTAACTCTGTGATAATTACAACTAGTATTTCTGGAAGAGGAGTTGATATTCAATTGGGTGGTAAAAAGGGTAGTCAGCCTGATAAAGAACTTTTGGTTAATAAGAATAAAATAAAATTATTGGGCGGCCTGTTTGTAATTGGTACTGAAAGAATGGAATCTAGAAGGGTTGATAACCAAGCAAGAGGAAGGGCAGGTCGTCAAGGTGATGAGGGAAGCTCTATTTTTTATGTTAGTTTAGATGATGATTTAATGAGAATTTTTGGCTCAGATTCCATGAATAACATTCTTCAAAAGCTTGGCTTAAAGGACGGAGAAAGTATTGATCACCCTTGGATTAATAAGGCACTTGAAAGAGCACAACAAAAAGTTGAAGCAAGAAATTTTGATATAAGAAAGAATTTATTAAAATTTGATGATGTTTTAAACGATCAGAGATATGTCATATTTTCCCAGAGGGACGGAGTGATGAATAGTGAAAAAGTTTTTGACTACTCAGATGAGTTTATGTCTGAAATTATGTCTCACCTAATAAGTTTGAAGGATCAAAATTTATCAAAAACTAAAAGTAATGAATTTGTCAATCAATTAAGAGTTTTACTTGGAAAGAGTGTCACTGATCAAGAGTTTGAAACTTTGATTAATTTAAAAGATAAAGATTTTAAAGAAACAATTAATTATAAGTTCATGGAAAAAAGAAATGAAAGAATTCAGACTCTAAATGAAGAAAAAGCAAAAGAAATTGAAAAAAGAATTTTTCTTCAGTGTATTGATTTAAACTGGAAGTCACACATTCAGTACCTTGAACAACTGAGACAAGTCATAGGACTTAGGTCATATGGACAAAGAGACCCCTTGATTGAATATAAAAAAGAAGCTTTTTATTTGTTTGAAAATTTATTGAATAAATTAAAAATTGATTTTGTAACAATTTTAATAAATTTAAAAGTTGTTCAAGAACCTGTTCAGCAGGAAGAAAATATTAAACCTGTAAAGATAGATCCAAAATATTTTGGAAAAAAAATGAGAAGGAATGAACCATGTTTTTGTGGTTCAGGTAAAAAATTTAAACATTGTTGTGGCGCTCAATTATGAAAATATTAAATAACCTAGCAAAACTATAATAAGAAAAGAAATACCTAAATTTATTTTAGACTTGAGAAAGTTTTCAATAAACACATTGACCTTATTTTTTTTCATACTTAATTTACTTAAATCATCTAATTGACTAACAAAACCTTTGCTTCTTCCAATTGTTAAAAATTTATTCTTTCTATGATTAAATATTTCATCACTACTCATGTTAAAAAATTCATTTAAGTTATTTTCTATTGATTTTCTGACATTATCTAAAATTAAATCTCTATCCCTGTGGGCTCCACCAATTGGCTCAGAAATAATTTCATCAATTACTCCTAATTCTAAAAGATCTTTTGATGATAGTTTCATTGCTTTTGCAGCATCAAGTGTTCTCTTGGGGTCTCTCCATAAAATTGTGGCACATCCTTCTGGTGATATTACAGAATAAATTGCATTTTCTAACATCATGACTTTATTAGCAGATGCTAATGCTATTGCTCCCCCAGAACCACCTTCTCCAATAACAATTGCAAATGTTGGAACACTTAGCAGCATGCAACATTCTATTGATTTTGCAATTGCTGCTGCCTGACCTCTCTCCTCTGCTCCAACACCTGGATATGCTCCAGGTGTATCTATAAAAGAAATTATTGGTATATTAAATCTATCTGCAAGGTTCATTAACCTTATAGTTTTTCTATACCCCTCAGGCCTCATCATTCCAAAATTTCTCTCAATTCTAGTTTCAAGGCTATCACCCTTTTCTTGTCCTATAACTAAAACTGATTTTTCATTAAATTTTGCAAAACCTGCTAACACTGATTTATCTTCTCCATAAAATCTATCCCCTGATAGTGGAATAAAATCATCAAACAAATTATCTATAAAAAATTTTGCTTTTGGTCTATCCTCGTGTCTTGCAACTAAAGTAGTTTGCCAGGGGTCTAAATTAGAATAAATTTCCTTTAGTTTTATATCTATTTCTTTCTGTGACACAGAAATTTTTTTTGTATCTACCTCAGAAAGACCGTCCTGATTGTATGGATCTTTTAACTTTTCTATTTCTAACTCAAGGCTTTTAATATCTGTCTCAAAGTTTAAATAATTTTTCATTTGAATATATTAATTATTAATTAATTAAGAAAAAAGGCAATAAAATGTTTTAAATAATTAATATTTGACTTAATTATATTAACAAGTAGTGTTCTTTTTATCGGGAGAGACTAAGCATATTAGCGCCGAAGGAGCAACCACCCCGGAAACTCTCAGGCAAATGGACCGATAATAAACATAACACTCTGGAAAGAGATTTAATCTCGCCGATGGAGCAAAACTCTCAGGCAAACATACAGATGGGGTAAAATGGGTGCTATGAAACAACAATATACAAAAATACATAATCTATCAGTTTCTAATAAATTACTTAATTTCGTTAATGAAGAGTTACTTAAAGATACAAACATCTCTTCAGAAAAATTTTGGGAAGGTTTTGACAAAGCAGTTCATGAATTAGCTCCAAGAAATAAAGACCTATTAACAATAAGAGAAGATTTGCAAAAAAAAATAGATGCTTGGCACATTGCAAATAGAGGTAACGAAATCAATCTAGAAGAATATAAAAAATTTTTAAAAGAAATTAATTATCTAAAAGAAGTAGGTCCTAATTTTAAAATCAAAACAAATAATGTTGATGAAGAAATTACCAGTATTGCTGGACCACAATTAGTAGTTCCAATCATGAACAAAAGATATGCACTTAATGCTGCTAATGCAAGATGGATGAGTTTATATGATAGTTTATATGGTACAGATATAATCGAACAATCTGAAGATAGTACTTCTCAGAGATATGATCCTTTAAGAGGTGAAATGGTTATAAAATATGGAAGAGATTTTTTAGAAAAACATTTTCCATTAGTTGATTTAAATTGGCATAATATTACAGGGTTTAAAATTAATGACAGTTCTTTTATTATATTAAAAGATGGTATTGAGACATTATTAAAAGATGAAAATAAATTTATTGGTCATAGAGGAGAGGCTAATAATCCTTCTGCAATAATTCTAAAAAATAACAATCTTCATATAGAAATAATTATAAATCCAAATGCTTTTAGTGCCCAACAAGATTCTGCTAAAATTAGTGATATTATTGTTGAAGCAGCAGTTTCAACTATTTGTGATAATGAGGATAGTGTTGCTGCAGTTGATGCTGATGACAAAATTATTTGTTACCGTAATTGGCTAGGTCTGATGAAAGGTGATTTAAAATCAACATTTGAAAAAAATGGAAAAACCTATGAGCGTAAATTAAATCCTGACAGGAGTTATATTTCTAAAGATGGAAAAGGATTAAAATTACATGGAAGAAGTTTGTTGCTAATAAGAAACGTTGGACACCTTATGACTAATTCTGCAATTCTTTTAAAAGATGGCTCTGAAATACCAGAAGGAATTATGGATGCTTTTATAACTTCAGCGGCGAGCCTTCATGATATAAATAGAAAGGGAAACTCAAGAAATGGCTCTATTTATATTGTTAAACCAAAAATGCATGGTCCTGACGAAACTTCATTTACTGATTTAATTTTTACTAAAGTTGAAGAAGTTTTAAAGTTAGAAAAAAATACTTGTAAAATTGGTATTATGGATGAAGAAAGAAGAACTTCTTCAAACTTAAAAGAGTGCATTAGAACACTTGAAAATAGAGTGTTTTTTATTAATACAGGATTCCTAGACAGAACTGGTGATGAAATGCATACCTCAATGGAGGCTGGGCCTATGATTAAAAAAGGAGACATGAAGTCTTCTAAATGGATTAGTGCTTACGAAAATAATAACGTAGATATTGGTTTAGATTGTGGCCTTTCAGGTAAAGCACAAATTGGCAAAGGAATGTGGGCTATGCCTGACAAGATGAAAGATATGATGAAGCAAAAAACTGCTCATTTGATAGCTGGAGCAAATTGTGCTTGGGTTCCCTCACCTACAGCTGCAGCTCTTCATGCTCTTCATTATCATGAAATAAATATTTTTGAAAAACAAAAGGAAATTCAAAAAAGAGAATCTGCAAAACTGGATGACTTGTTAGCAATTCCTGTGGCAGATAGGCCAAACTGGTCGATGGAAGAAAGTAATTCTGAAATTTCAAATTCTGCACAAACTCTTTTAGGGTACGTTGTAAGATGGATAGATCATGGAGTTGGTTGTTCAAAAGTACCCGATATTAATAATGTTGGTTTAATGGAAGATAGGGCCACTTTAAGAATTTCCTCTCAACATATTGCTAATTGGATACATCACGATATTTGTACAAAATCACAAGTTATGGAAGTAATGAAAAAAATGGCAAAAATTGTTGATAATCAAAATAAAAATGATGGTGCGTATACTCGTTCTGGAAGAGGAAGCTATGAGATGATGTCTGAAAATTTTGAACAATCAATTGCTTTTAAGACTGCTTGTGATTTAATTTTTCATGGTAGATCACAGCCATCGGGCTATACAGAACCATTATTACATCTAAATAGATTGATCAAAAAAAATTAATCAGGGCTAGTTTTTATTCCAGTTCTATTTTTAAAAGCAGAATATAAAGTTCCATCATCTAGATTTTCTATTTCACCACCTACTGGTAGACCTTGTGCAAGTTTTGTAACTTTTGTATTTGTTTTTTTAAGACTATCTTGAATATAATAAGCTGTAGTTTGGCCTTCAACAGTGGCGCTTGTTGCCAATATGACTTCTTCAATATTTTCCTTAACAACTCTTTCGACTAATGAGTTAATTAGAAGGTCTTCTTTTCTTTGACCTGCAGATGAGATTGTTCCACCAAGAATATGGTAATACCCTCTAAAAATGTTTGAATTCTCGATCGACCATTGATCTGCAATATCTTCAACCACACATATTTTATTATATTTTTCGTTAGTGTTTTCACAGTTATTACATCCTTGAGAATTTGATTTTAATGTGCCACAAGTCTGGCACCTAATAACATTTTTATAAACTTGGGCTAAAGTATTAGCCATTGGCTTAACTAATTCATCCCTATTATTAATAAGTTTTAATACAATTCTTTTTGCAGATTTTGGACCTAAGCCAGGAAGTTTGGCAATTAGTTTAATTAATTCATCTATTTCAGTAATACTTTGCATTTAATTATAGTGGCCATTTAAAGCCAGGAATACCAAACCCACTTGTAGATTTTGAAATTTCTTCAGAAGTTTTGGTTTTAAGTTCAGATTTTGCATTATTATGGGCTGCTACAATTAAGTCTTCTATTATAATTTTATCTTCTTTCATTACTTCTTCTGATAAATTTATTTTAATCATTTCATTTTCTCCATTTAATATTACTTTTACAGAGTTAGAGCCTGATGTTCCCTCAACTTGAATATTCTTAATTTTTTCCTGACTCTCTTTCATTTTTGATTCTAGTTCCTTAGCTTTATCTAAAATTTTTGTAAAATCAGTCATTTATATTTTCTTCTTTAAGTGTCTTTATATCAATCAACTCAGCGTCAGGAAACCTCTCTAATGTCTCTTTATAAATTGAAGAATTCTTAGTAATCTCTATTAATTCCTTTTTTAAATTAACTTCTTCTTCTTTTTTTGAAGGTTGGCCCTTAGTCTTACTAAGTGTAATTATCCATCTAGTGCTAGTCCACTCATAAAGTTTTAAAGATAAATCTTTAATAAAATCTTTATCTAAATCTTCATTAAAAGAAATTTCAATTCTTTGATCTTCAAAACTGACAAGGTTTACATTTTTTTCTAATTCATATTTTAATTTAATCTCTTTTTTTGAACTGCAGATTTCTAATAAATCGTTAAAAGAATTTATAGAATTAATTTTTTTTTCATCCTCTTTATCTTTTTTAATTTTGACATCCTTTTCTTGAGCAATATTTTTCATTTGATCAATGGTTTCCGTCTTATCCTTTATGCCAAATAAACCGTCATTTTCTTTTTTTTGTAGGAGGGGTGTTTGATTAGAATTTTTATTACCCAAGGGTACATTGTTGTAAATAGTATCAGAAATATTTTTAATATTTTTTAAATGAATCAACCTAATTAAAAACATTTCCATTGATAGGTGCTGATTGGAAACTATATCTAGTTCCTCTAATGTTTTAATAGCAAACTGCCAAAATAATATCAGAGTTTCACTATTAACATTTTTTGAAATTTCTTTAATTTTATTAAACTCTTCATCATTTAACGAAAAATTTGTACCATCGACACTTAATGAATCTATATTTTTGAAATAATACAAAAGCTCTAAAAAATCATTTATAAAAATTTTGGGTTCAACTCCTTGATTATAGATTTCTCTATAAGCATTTAAAACTTTTTTTTCTTTTGCTTCAAATATAAGTTGAAATAAACTAATTAATTGTGACTTATCAAAATAACCAAATATTTTTTGAGCAGCTGATAAATCTAGCTCCTTGTCTTTATCTAATGTAAGTAGTGCTCTGTCCAGTAAAGATAGGGCATCTCTCACAGATCCTTCTGAAATTTTAACAATTAGTTTAAGAGCATCATCAGATGCATTTCCCTTTTCTTTATCTTTAATCTTTTTTATAAAATCAAATAGTTCTAATGACTTAATTCTTGACAAATCAAATCTTTGGCAACGCGACACTATGGTAACAGGAATTTTTTTTATTTCTGTTGTTGCAAAGATAAACTTTAAATATTCAGGTGGTTCTTCTAGAGTCTTTAAAAGTGCATTAAATGCTTGTTTACTAAGCATGTGAACTTCATCAATTATAAATATTTTATATTTGGCAGTTGTTGGACCGTATCTTGAAAACTCAATAAGGTCTCTTATATCGTCTACACCTGTCTTACTTGCAGCATCCATTTCCAATACATCAATATGATTTGAATTTGAAATAGCATTACAATTTTCACAAAGTTCTTCTTTGCAAAGTTTGTCTATTCCATTTGAACAATTTAATGACTTTGAGACTATTCTTGCTGTAGTCGTTTTTCCAATTCCTCTAATTCCTGTAAAAAGATAGGCATTCGGGACTTTATTTGCTTTAATTGAATTGTGTATTGTTTCCGCAACCACATCTTGACCTATAAGATCATCAAATGTTTGAGGTCTATATTTTAAAGCTAAAACTTTTGTATTTTTATTCATTTTTATAAGGAGGCTAGAACCTGAAAAACTGTCTCTACGACTGCTTCTGTTAAGATCTGGTCGGGTTCAAGCAACATTCACCTCTAGCCTCCAGAGTTATTATAGCAGTAATGTTTTCCAATCTACAAGAAAAGTTTCTAGACTATCTTTCTCTAAATTTATCAGCCTCAAAAACACCTAACACGTGAAAATCTTGACAATGAAGCCCCAATTCTTCTAAAGATTTTTGAACTTTTAGATCTTCTATATGACCGTCTAGGTCACATAAGAAAAAGTATGATTTAAATGAATTTTGTTCTGGGTAACTCTGAAGCTTTGTTAAATTTATACCATTGATCGCAAATCCACTTAGTGATTGATAAAGAGCAGCAGGCTTACTTTTTAATTTAAATAAGAAAGATGTTATGTATTTTTTTTTACCAAAATCTGGTTGTGCTACTTCTTTTCCCATAACTAAAAATCGAGTTGTATTACTATTTTCATTTTCAATATTGGGTTCAAGTATTTTGAGTTTATAGATCTTAGCACTTAATGACGAAGCAATCGCTGCCTCATTTTTAATCTTATCTTTAGCAATAGTTTCTGCGGAGCCTGCTGTATCTGCTCTAACATTTTCGGTTAAGTTATTTTTCTTAATAAAATTAGAGCACTGAGATAAAGCTTGAGCGTGGGAAAAAACATTTTTTATATCACTTATGCTACTTCCAGGTTGTCCTAATAAATTATGTTCGATTTTTAAAAAGTGTTCTGCGTATATATTTAGCCTATATTTAAAGATTAAATATTCTATTCCAATATTTCCAGTAATACGATTTGACTCAGGTATCACAATTTTTGAATCATCTTCTAGTGATGCTTTTAAAAAACATTCATCAAAAGTTTTACAAGGTATAATTTCTGCATTAGGTTCAATTTCAAGTGCCGCTATATGAGAGTATGCACCAAAAGTTCCTTGAAAATAAATTATACTCATTTTATATTTTATATTCCATAATTTTTTTTATAGCTAGATAATCTTCTTCTGTATCAACTCCTATAGGAGATGATTTTGTTAATGCTACATTTATTTTTAATTTATTATCTAAAGCTCTTAATTGTTCTAACTTATTTTTTTTCTCTTCATCTGTTTGATCTAACCTAACAAATTTTTCCAATGTGTTAACCTTATATGAATAGATACCAATATGATGATAAATATTTTTATTGTTTATCAATGAATTATCTCTAGTAAAATTTAATGCTATTGGAAAATTATTTTCTTGTAATTTACTTTCTGTAATAACTTTAACAACATTTTTGTCATTAAGCATTTTATCATTTGGAATTATTGCAGCTAATGTTCCTATCTCTGACTCACTATTAATCATTAAATTATTTAGATTGATAATATCATTTTTGTCAATATTAGGTTCATCTCCTTGTAGGTTTAATATGTAATCAATATTTTTTATTTTAAGTTTTTGAAACGCTTCAAAAATTCTATCTGTACCAGTTTTATGATCATTACTAGTTAAAACTGCCCTGCCTCCATTTTTTAACACATCTTCCAGTATTTCTTGATCTTCAGTTGCAACTACAACATCACCAATATTTGCTTCTTCAGCTCTTTTAAAAACATGAGAAATTATGGATAAATTATTAATCTTTAAAAGTGGTTTACCTGGCAATCTTGTCGCTGCCATTCTAGATGGGATTAGTATTAATGTTTTAACCATTATAAAATTACCGACTCTGTGCGTCTAACGGACACAAATTTAAATATTAAAAATTAAGTATTTCTTTAATTATCATGTTATATGTCGAAAATAATAATAATAAAATGGATTCGTTTGAACTAAATAAAATCATTGCTGCAATTTTAATGGTTGCTTTACTTGTAATTGGTTTGGGGAAAATTGCAGATGTTGCGTTTCATGTAAAAAAGCCAAAAAATCCTGGATATAAAGTTGAAGGCCAAGTTCAACTAGTGTCTAGCAAATCTGAAACTTCAAAAGTTATAGAAAAAATTGATATAGTGGCTGTAATGGCTCAAGGCGATGTAACTAGTGGTGAAAAAATTTTTAAAAAATGTGCAGCTTGCCACTCAATCAATAAAGGCGGTGCAAATAAAATTGGCCCTGCTCTTTACAATGTAGTTGGAAGAAAAGTTGGGGATGTAGCAGATTATAAGTATTCTAAAGCTTTAGCATCGTATGATAAAAAATGGACCTTTGAAGAATTAAATGGGTTCTTATTAAAGCCAGCTACCTATCTAAAGGGAACAAAAATGTCTTATGCTGGTTTAAGAAAAGAAAAAGATAGAGCTTCTGTAATTAAATACTTAAACCAAAAAAGTGATAGTCCTAAGTTACTACCTTAACTTACCAAAGCAATATAGCAGAATACTCTTTTGAACATGCACTCTATTAAGTGCTTGTTGCCAAACTTTTGAATTTTTTCCTAAAAAAACTTCATTTGAAACTTCTGTGCCTCTTGGTAAACAATGTAAAAACGTTACATCTTTTTTAGCAAAACTCAGTAATTTAGAATTAATTTGAAATTTTTTAAAATCTTTAATTTTTTTAGATTTATTAACTTTATCATTTAGGGAAATGACTTTATCTGAAAAAATGATATCTGAATTTTTTACTGCTTTCTCAGCATCATTATAAATATAAATTTTTTTCTTATTCTTTTTTAGCCAATCAAGTACAATTTTTTTAGGCTCATAATTTTTAGGACAACCAATGCTTAATCTAAAAGAAAATTTAACAGATGCTGCAATTAAACTATTAAGAACGTTATTTGAATCTCCAATCCAGCAAATGTTTAATTTGGAAATAGGTTTTTTTTTAATTTCTTCGACAGTAAAAATATCTGATAAGACTTGTGCTGGGTGAGACGATGGACTTAATCCATTTATAACTGGTATTGTTAAGTGCTTTTTAAATTGCTCAATTTTTTCATCACTATCAGTTCTAAACATAAAACCATCACCATAAGTTGATAAAATTCTTGCAGTATCAGCCAAACTCTCCCCATCTTTTCCAAGATGTAATTCATTACCTCTAAGAGTGATTGTTCCACCACCCAATTGTTTGATTGCGAGGTAAAAACTTAATCTTGTTCTGAGGCTTGATTTCTCAAACAGTTGAATAAGCAATTTCCCTTTCAATGGCTTGTCTTTGTCGACTTCAAGTGTACTAAAATTTTTTCTTTTATTTTTTCTTTTTTTTGCATCAGTTACAATTCTTCTAAGGTCTGCTGCAGGTATATCTTTAAGTGTGATAAAATGATTCATTTTTATTTTTGTGTTAAACAAACCTTTCTAATTATTTTTATAGATAAATCTATTTCTTGTATTTTAACATTAAGGGGAGGTAATATTCTTATAACATTTTCTGCAGCTCTAATTGTCAATAATTTATTTTCCATTAATTTTTGAATAAATTTTTTTTGATTGTTATGTAACTGTAATCCAATCAATAAACCAACACCCCTCACTTCTTTAATTACCTTTGGAAAATCCTGCTTTAACTTGTTCAGCTCAGAATGAAAATGTTTTGATAATTTTTTAACATTAGCAAGAAATCCCTTTTTCAATATTTGGTCTAAAACAGCATTTCCAACTGACATTGCTAAAGGATTACCACCAAATGTTGAGCCATGAGTTCCTGCAACCATGCCTGATGCAACTTTCTTATTCATCAAAACAGCCCCAAGTGGAAAGCCTCCACCTATACCTTTTGCTATTGGCACAATATCTGGTTTAATATTTGCGGTTTCAAAAGCAAAAAAATTTCCAGACCTACCTACACCACATTGAACTTCATCCAAAATTAATAAAATTTTTTTTTCATTACATATTTTTCTTAATCCCTTTAAGCACCAATCTGGAATAACCTTAATTCCACCCTCACCCATAACAGTTTCAACCATAATCGCAGCAGTTCTATTCGTTATAGATTTTTTTAATGAATTATGATTTCCGAATTCAAAATGGTCAAATCCATCAACTTTTGGTCCAAACCCCTCTGTCATTTTTTTTGATCCACTAGCATAAATCGTCGCTAATGTTCTTCCATGAAATGAGTTTTTAACACAAAGAATTCTATTTTTTTTTGGCTTTCCTATTGAATAAAAATATCTTCTTGCAGCTTTAATTGCTGCTTCTGTTGCTTCTGCACCACTATTTTGAAAGATAATAAAATTAGCAAAAGTTTTTTTAGCCAATCTTTTAGCTAACTTTTCACCTTCTGGAATTATAAACGCATTAGACACATGCCAAAGTTTTTTTGATTGATTATTAATTGCTTTTATTAAGTACGGATTAGCGTGTCCTAAAGAATTAACTGCAATCCCTTGAACAAAATCCAGATATTTTTTTCCATTAGTTGAATAAAGAAAGCTTCCTTTTCCACTTTTAAATGAAATTTTTTTTCTATTATAATTATTTGCTAAAGCACTCATAAATTATGATTTAATTTTGTAACCTTTTTTATAAAGACAAAATGCTAAATACCACATTGTAAAACTTAACAATGTTAAATATATTAAACCAGTACTTATTGAGCCATCAGACTTTCCTAAAAAACCATATCTAAAACCATCAATCATATAAAAAAATGGATTCATGTAACTTATATTTTGAAAAAACATTGGCAATTTATCTATTGAGTAAAATACACCAGATAAAAAACTTAATGGTGTAATGATAAAATTAGTAACTGTAGCTGTATGATCAAATTTTTCAGCCCAAAGACCAGTAATAAATCCCAGACTACCCAAAATAAATGCGCTTAAAAATCCAAAAATAAAGATATGAAAAATACTGTTTATATGTATTTCTACTATTAAGGAAAAAATACCAATTGAAATCAGTGCAATTAAAAAACTTCTTGTAAGAGCTGCTAATATAATCGCCATTGAAACCTCAAGTGCTGATAAAGGTGCGTACAGCATATCAACAATATTTCCCTGAATTTTTCCAATCATCAACGAAGACACTGAATGACTAAAAGCTTGAGTTAGTATACTCATTGCAATTAGACCTGGTGCTAAAAAACTTATAAAAGAATAACCAAACACATCTCCTCTATTATTTCCCAATGCTAGAGATAAGACAGACAAAAATAATAAACTTGATACAAGTGGAGATAGTAAGGTTTGCTGCCAAACCGCCATAAATCTGTTACACTCTTTAAGCCATAAGCTCTTGAAACCAATCCAGTTTATAAAACCAAATTTTTTAACTCTCATTTGATATTTTTTATCTAATTCAACCATAAGTAATCATTTATAAATTTTTAATTAATTGTGTACAAAACAAAATTATCTATTGTTTTTTTTTTAAACCCATGTGAACTGTATATAGTTATAAAAATTAATTAACATACTAAATATAGATTATGAGTTGGAACGAAGAGAAAGTAAATAAACTGATAGAACTTTGGGGTAAAGGAAATACTGCAAGTCAAATTGCAGAAATTATTGGTGGGCTAAGTAGAAATGCAATTATTGGTAAGGCTCACAGATTAAATTTATCTTCTAAAATTAAAGCAAGAAATACAAATTCAAGTCAGAGCTATCAAAATAACACTGAAGACAAAAACTCAAAAGAAAGAAAAGAAAGAAAAAATAAATTTAAATCCCTAATTATTGAAAAAGATTTTGAGCCTGAGAATCCAAAGAAATTAGAAGAGTTAGATGAAAGTTCTTGTAAATGGCCTGTCGGACATCCAGAAGAGGAGACATTTTATTTTTGTGGGAGATCTTCTTTGAAAGACTTTTCGTATTGCAAGCTTCATTTACTTTATGCCTATCAGCCAAAAGGGAAAAGAGAAGAATCTACTAATAATGCTGAAGAAGTTCCTCAATACATAAATAAGAAAGTTAATACTGGTTAACAATATTTAGTTCAAGAGTATTTTTTTAATATCTGTGACGATAGAGTTGATAATTCAATATTCAAAATATTGCACTATGTATAATAATTACCACCATAAAATAAATTAGGTAACTTCAATTTTTTATTTCTACTAAGAATTGTCAGAATTATATTTTTCTGTTGAAAACTTTCCACCCACTCGCCACATATAGCAATACTTTTCGACTTCTTGTTCAAACATTCTCGTACTAGGAATTCCTACTTCAGAGTTAGTTTGGTATTTTTTTGATGGAACATTATCATATTTTAGAAGTTTAAGTTGATCTAATGTCAGTAATGGTTTTGGAAATAGTTGAAATAATTTTGCCGATATCTTTGCTACAAAAAAAGGAAGAGGAATTAAAACTCTACTCTTACTAATAAGCTTGAGTAATATTTTTAAAATTTCTTTTAAAGAAATAATTTCAGGTCCAACACATTCAATTATTTTGGAGTGTGTGTTCTTTAAAATGACGTAATAAATAACATCTGTTAAATCAGAACAGTGGATTGGAGTAAATTTTGTATCTCCACGATAATAAAGAGGAAATAATGGAAGTCTACTTAACAAGGTCATAAAATTTGTAGTGAAGCTGTCATCTACAGAATAAACTACTGATGGTCTTAATATGGTGGCTAAAGGAAAATTTTTTTGAATATTATTTTCCCCTTCTAATTTACTTTTTGCGTACTCTGAATCTATTGCATCATTAATACCTAGTGCAGATATATGAATAAACTGTTTAACTTTATACTCCTTACAAAGTTTTGCTAAAATAGATGGAAAAATAGAATGAATATTTTTAAAAGTACTACCTTTTCCAGTTTCGTACAAAATACCAATTAAATTAATACAGATATCAGTTTTAGTAAAAAGTTTTCTAATCTTAACCTCATCAAAAATATTACACTCCACAATATCAATGTAACCTGCATTGGCTTGTGTTTTTATTACATAGCCTTTTTGATGAAGATTTCTTGTCACTACAGTAACTTGATAATTGTTTTTAGTAAGCTTTCTAAGTAAATGTCGACCAATTTGGCCACTGCCTCCAAAAATTAGACAATTTTTTGCTTTCATATATATATAATTAAAAATGAATATTGATATTAAACTACACAAGAATGATCTACCAGAAGATTTAGACTTAGGCAATATTATAGCTGTTGATGGAGAATTCATGGGTCTTAATGTCAAACGCGATCCATTGTGTCTTATTCAAATATCTAGCGGTAAATCAGACGCACATATCATTCAACTCGATAGGTCTACTTACAATGCCCCAATTTTAAATAAACTTCTTTCAAATGAAAAAGTAACAAAAATATTTCATTATGGCAGAGCTGATATGGCTCATATCCAGCACTATCTAAAGATAAAAACAAAAAATATCTTAGACACAAAAATTGCCTCAAAGTTAGCAAGATCTTATTCTGACAGTCACTCACTTAAAACTTTGATAAAAGAATTTATCAATATAGATGTAAGCAAACAATTTCAAAGTTCAGACTTTGGTGGAGAGCTGTCACCTGCGCAACTTAAATATTGTGCTAATGATGTTATTTATTTACACAAAATACATGAAAAGTTAAACAATATACTCATAAGAGAAAAAAGAATTGATTTGTACACTAATTGTCTAAAATTTTTAAAAACCAGAGTCGATCTTGATTTGGCTTTATTTAAAGATGATATATGGGCTCATTAAATGAAAAAAAAAGATTATAAGAAAATTGCAAAAAACGTAATTGATTTAGAAATAAAAGCCTTAACACAATTAAAAAATTCTATAGGTAGCTCTTTTAATGAGGCTGTCGAAGCAATTACAAAATGTCAATCAAAAGTAATCTTAAGTGGAGTTGGAAAAAGTGGTCTTATAGCTGCTAAAATTTCTGCAACTTTGTCTTCTGTTGGAACGCCATCATTTTGTCTTTCAGCCAATGATTGTTCTCATGGAGACCTTGGTAGCATTTCAAAAAAAGATATTTTAATATTAATAAGCTATTCTGGATCAACAGAAGAATTAAAAAATATTATCAAGTATGCCAATAGAAATAAAGTTTTGCTAATTGGTATAATGTCAAAAAAAAAATCTATTTTATATAAAGCTTCCGACATCAAATTATTAATTCCTGAGGTAACAGAGGCAGGCCTTGGAATTGTACCGACTTCAAGCACCATTAGTCAATTAAGTATTGGAGACGCGTTAGCTGTAGCCACAATAAAAAAAAGAAATATCAATAAAAGTGATTTTAAGAATTTTCACCCCTCTGGCAACCTTGGGGCAAGACTAAGAACTGTTGATGAGTTAATGATTGTGGGTAATAAGATTCCATTTGTTAGTGAAACTATTAAAATGAAAAGAGCCCTTAAAATTATTTCAAATAAAAAACTTGGAGTTTTGATTGTAAAAAATGATAAAAAAATCACAACGGGTATAATTACAGATGGCCAAATAAGAAGGTTTAACATTACAAATGATGACTTTCTGGATTTAACTGTTAAGAAAGTGATGACAAGAAATCCAATCAGTATTGATCGGGATACGCTAGCCGAAAAAGCTTTAGCTGTCATGAATTCAAAAAAAATTACCTCCTTATGTGTTCATAGTCCAAAGAACAAAAAAAAAACTATTGGTATTTTGCACATACACAACATATTGCACTCAAATATTCAATAAATGGGAAAAAAAACAATAGTTCAAATTGCACTTCTTTTTATTTTATTAATTATAATCTTTTTTTTTTATTATAAGTATTTTTTTTTTAAAGAAGAAATAGTGAATTTAACCTATCAAAATAATGAGGTTATTAGTTCTGATAATAATTTAATAAAAAACCTTGAATATTTATCAACAGACAAAAATGGTAATAAATATTTAATTAATGCTGAATATGGCGATATTAGTTTTGCTGGTGCAGAAGAAAATATTATTCTAATGACAAATGTTAATGCTCAAATTGACTTGTTTGAAAAAGACACAGTTTATCTAACCTCAAATTTTGCCAAATACAACACCTTAAACCTTGAAACAAACTTTTATAAAAATGTCGTTTTACAATATACCCAGCATGAAATCAGTTCAGACAATATAGATTTATCTTTTGAGAAAAATTTTGCTTGGGTCTATAATAATATTGTCTATAACAGTTCTACTAATAAATTTTTTGCTGACAAACTAGAGATTGATTTACTAACAAAAGATTCTAAAATATATATGTATAATAATAAAAAGATCAAAATTATTAAAAAATAAATATGGCAATAATAAAGAAATTTAGAATTAAATCCTTCAAAAAAAATAAACCATTAATCAAACTAGAAAAAATATCTTTGTCATTTGGTAAAAGACAAATTTTAGAAAATATTAATTTTAATATTAACAAAGGAGAAATTTTGGGTATGCTTGGTCCTAATGGAGTTGGTAAATCAACAATTTTTAATTTAATCACAGGCTTAATAAAACCAAACTTCGGTTCAATAATTATAGATGGTGAAAATGTTTTAGACTACCCAATTTCAGAAAGAACAATAAAATTTAAGATAGGTTATGTTCCTCAGTATGGTGGGTATTTTCATGATTTAACTTTAATGGAAAACTTAAAAGCTGTTAGTGAAATTTTAATTAAAAATAAAAATGATAGAAATTTTAAGATTGAAGAGCTTATTTCTAGATTTGAACTGGACCATATATTGAATGTGCAAGCAAAATTCTTATCTGGTGGACAAAAAAAAAATTGGTA
>Ga0209502_10001030_pt1 | contig 27327 bp, 28 predicted proteins | sample ArcticOcean_MG_C_10_FD_187442 | JGI IMG/M metagenome (GOLD analysis project Ga0209502, IMG submission 187442) | Marine microbial communities from western Arctic Ocean - ArcticOcean_MG_CB11_90 (SPAdes) (version 2) | ecosystem: Environmental > Aquatic > Marine > Oceanic | place: Arctic Ocean... | reverse complement strand
ACAAAGAGAGCAATTAACAATCATGGGGGCTTATGGGCAGAAAAGAGTCCGTGCTGAGTTTCATATCAATGTGGTTTTTAAGCAAATTCTAAAGCAATTAGAAAAGCAATAAAACCTTTAGGTCGTCTCAGCTAAAAAGGCTTAAAGCTTAACAGGTGTTGTCTACAAGTTTCGCTTACACGACTTGCATTAAGATAGGCAGATAGCATCTCTTGCCAATAATCACCACCTAACACGCGCATATCTTCCTGATACTTACATAACCGTTTAAAGCTTCTTAACCGCGAATAACAAGTGAGCCGCCAAGGGTAAATTGTCATATCTGAAATATCAATTAAACCAAAATTATCATTCGGCAATAATAAAATATTCCCCGTATGCAAAGAGTGGAAGTGAATGCCTTTTGCATGCAATCTTGCCAAAAAAGCACCAAAGGTTTGAGCGGTTTGAAGCATTCTTTTGGAGTCGTCTTGCACGAGATCACGAATCGATACCCCGGCTAAGGGCTGATACAAAACGGCGGCATGGCCTTTCTTTTGCAAAGTGTAGAGTGTTTTAACTTCAACCGTCGGAATAGATAAGTCAATTAATCTAGCGGCATTGCGGAAAAATCTTCTTGCGTGTGAATAAACTCTAGTCCCACCAAACCTGTTTCTTACACGAAATATTTTGAGAAAATCACCACTTGCCAATTGTATAACTTTAATGCCACGATGGTCTTGTTCAAACACCTTTCCATCAGCACATAGTTTGTTCAAATCGCTATCTAATAGCAGTTGACTTGAGGAGTATAGTTGTTTAAAGAATGGATGCATGGCTATAACGATTGAATGTTGCGGCAAACATGAATTTTATGTTCCGCACAAAAGGCTTTCCAGTCTGGGACATCTGTCCAATCACTCAAAAAAACAAAGTCCAAACCAGCACGAGTAGATGACTCATAATCGTACTTGCTATCGCCAATGAATAGTGCGGGAAGCTCGATGTTTCCGTTTTCTTTTTCACGCGCTAGAATTTCATCTTTATTATCAGGGCTGCCAAATAGTCCACTGTCAAAAAAATCGACAAGCTCGCGTTGTTCAAATAAATCGCGAATCTCTTGTTGATCTCCTCCAGAAACAACCAACCATTTTGCACCTGGGGTTTTATTTCGCAAAGCATGTAAACCATCAGCGATTTTACAACGCATTAACCCTTTTTTAACAGCAAGGCTAAATGCATCCAAATACTCTTGAACCGCCACTTTTGTGGCCTTTTCTTTCAGCACTTTTTCAATGTACCAAACAAACTTAGGGTAGCGTGAAATGCCGCCAAACTTCACATGGTGGTCTACCAGCATTTGCGCTTGCACATCGGTTGCACCGAGCTTCTTAGCCGTCCGAAAATAAGAGTCAATTTTCGTAATATTAGAATCGAGCACAACACCATCACAATCAAACACAATGGTTTTGTATTTTGTTAAGTCAATATTCAAATGAATTCAATTCAATGTACTTTTAAAAAAAACAATCAATAAAAAAGGTTTTGCGCCTTAAAAGCACAAAACCTTTATTATACTGTTTTTAGCTAGTTAAGTAGGCTTGATTGCGCTTGCCTCTTTTGCTAACTTAGTAATCTGTGCCCAGTCCTTATTAGCGACTGCATCAGCCGGTGTCAGCCAAGTGCCGCCACAAACCACTACGTTTGGTAACGCCAAGAAGTCAGGTGCTGATTCAACTTTAACGCCGCCAGTTGGACAGAACATTACGTCAGCAAAAGGACCTGCAAAACCTTTAAGTAAGTTAATACCGCCAACTGCAACTGCTGGAAACAGCTTCAAGAAGTAGTAATCATCAGCATTCGCCATCATGATTTCTGAACCAGTAGAAACCCCTGGGAGTAATGGCAAACCAATTTTACGTGCGTATTGACCTAGCTCTGACGTATAACCAGGGCTCACAGCAAACTGGCAGCCTGCATTTAATGAGTTCTTAGCATCTTGCAAGTTACGTACAGTACCAGAGCCTAATATAGCACCAGGCACATGTTTAGCAATCTGCTCCATGGCTTCTAAAGCCACTGGTGAGCGCAATGTGACTTCAAGTACCTTAATGCCGCCTTCAAGTAGCGCTTCTGCCATTGGCACAGCATCTTCTACTTTATTAATCACAATCACTGGGATTACTGGACCTTCTTTTGCCAAATCTAATGTATTCATTTTTCTCTCAATGTTTATTTAATAAATTCTTTTTAAGCTTTTTGCTAGCCAATGGATAAACTTTGATAATCAAGTGAGAACAATGCCCCCGAGCGGTGGCATTACTTTAGTACGACAAGTGAGGGTGTCGCCGTTATCGCTTGATTTGTAAAGTTTAGAGCCAGGTGATGGCGCCTTCTTCTGCTGAAAGCACATTCTTACGCATCCCACCAAACAACTCACGGCCAAAGCCATGCTCATTGCTATGGCGTTTAGCATCTGAAAGCTCTTCAGGCACTCGTTCTTCCCACTCATCTGCATCCACCAGCACATTCACCATGCCGACTTTAGCATTCAAGCGCACAATATCGCCAGTGCGTACTTTCGCTAGTGGTCCGCCAGCTGATGCTTCTGGAGTTAAGTGAATCGCTGCAGGAATCTTACCTGATGCACCACTCATACGACCATCAGTGACAATCGCAACCATAAAACCTTTATTTTGTAATACCGCTAGTGGTGGCGTTAATTTATGTAATTCTGGCATACCATTTGCCTTAGGGCCTTGGAATCGCACAACAGCAATAAAGTCTTTTTCTAACTCGCCACGATCGAATGCTTGCAGTAGTTCTTCTTGCGCATCGAATACAATTGCTGGTGCTTCAATAATGTGCCTATCCTCTGGCACAGCTGAAATCTTAATCACACTGCGACCTAAATTACCTTTAAGTAAACGTAAACCACCCGTCTCGCTAAATGGATGATCTGCTGTACGAACAATGAGTTCCTCAGGGCTTTCTTTAGGTAAGTCTTTCCATACCAATTTATCACCTTCTTTAGCCGGAACTTTTCCGTAATCACGTAATCCGCCATAAGCAACAGTAAAGACATCTGGGTACATATAACCTGCATCAATTAATTCACGAATTACAAAGGCTGGACCACCTGCATCTTGAAACTGATTGACGTCGGCCTTACCATTTGGGTACACGCTTGTTAATAACGGTGTTGTCTTCGCAAGATGATAAAAGTCCGTCCAATCAATGATAATGCCTGCTGCACGTGCAATCGCAACCCAGTGAATCAAGTGGTTAGTAGAACCGCCAGTTGCTAATAAGGCAACCATGGCATTTACAATCACATGCTCATCAACGAGACGTCCAATTGGTGTGTAGTGATTTTTCTTCGTGTTTTCTAACACCATTTTAACGGCTTCGCGCGTTAACAGCTCGCGCATACCATCATGTGGATGTATAAAAGCTGAGCCTGGTACGTGTAGGCCCATGGCTTCCATCAGCATTTGGTTACTATTCGCTGTCCCGTAGAAGGTACATGTGCCCGGACCATGATAGGCCGCCGACTCTGACTCTAGTAGCTCTTCACGGCCGATTAAACCCTGTGCATATAGCTCACGCACTTTAGATTTTTCTGTGTTATCTATCCCGGTACTCATTGGGCCTGCTGGTACAAATACGCATGGTAAATGGCCAAACTGTAATGCGCCAATCAATAGACCCGGTACGATTTTATCGCATACGCCTAATAGCAATGCCGCATCAAACACATCATGAGACAAAGCAATTGCTGTACTCATCGCAATCGTATCGCGGCTGAACAAAGATAGCTCCATACCTGGCTCACCCTGCGTAATTCCATCACACATGGCAGGCACGCCACCTGCCACCTGTGCGGTAGCGCCATATTTATTCGCTTCGCTCTTAATAATATCTGGATAGTTAAAATAAGGCTGATGAGCTGATAACATTTCGTTATAAGCCGTAACAATACCAATATTAGGCGCTTTCTCTACCACAATCTTTAGCTTGTCATTGACTGGCATGGCTGCAAAAGCATGTGCAACATTAGCACAGCCTAGACGGTCAACACCGCGGTCACGGTTTGCGATCTTTTCCATGCGTTCTAGGTAAGCAGTACGCGTAGGACGGCTTACTTCAATAATACGTTCGGTAACTTCGATATGGGATTGTTTCATACTTGACTCAACTCACTTTTGATACTGCAAACTACACAGTTTTTTAATTATCCGGGGCACAATTATCGCTCAAAACAGGGAATTTCGTCAAATTAAGATGCACCTGTCGAGTGAATTATTTTTTCTAATTAATGACTTATCGCCACCTAAAGCAACGTGTTACGCTACTTCTTGGTGACTAATACATCTTCCAGCATTAAATACTCTAAATCACAACCGTAGAACATATTGAGCGCATCAGTTGGGCTACAAATCATTGGCTCACCTCGACGATTCAGCGAAGTGTTCAAGACAACAGCACTACCGCGCAGCTTTTCCAAATGCTCAATCAGCTCGTAATAACGTGGGTTTGTCTCATGCGTCACCACTTGCGCCCTTGCCGTACCATCTTCATGCACCACTTCAGGAATGCGATCATTCCATGCTGGATTCACATCAAAAGTGAACGTCATATATGGCGCTGGATGGTCAGTTTGCAACAAATCTTCCGCCACTCTATCCAGCATACTTGGACAAAATGGACGCCAGCGTTCACGGTATTTAATCTGTGCATTAATACGGTCAGCCACACCTGGGTAGCTAGGGTCGCCCAAAATACTACGACAACCAAGTGAGCGTGGACCAAACTCCATACGGCCTTGGAGCCAAGCTAAAGGATGGCCAGCTGCCAATAATTCTGCTGCTTTTTGTGGGAAGTTATCAACTTTAGTAAAGACTGGCTTTTCTGGGTGTGCTTCACAAGCAGCAACACATTCTTCGCTAGAGAATTTAGGCCCTAGGTAAACATGTTCCATCTTATGAATCTTCTCACCTGCACTATTAGCCGCAAAAGTCGCTGCACCTAGCGACGTACCGTTATCACCAGAAGCTGGCTGAACGAACAATTCTTTCACATGTGGCAAGCTGATAATACGTTGATTCAACTTCACATTCAGTGCTACGCCGCCAGCCATGACAATCTTGCCTGTCTCACGAATAATATCACCTAGATAATATTCAATCATTTCTAGCGCCAATTTTTCTAGCAAGGCTTGAATGGAAGCTGCATAGTGGATGTAAGGATCATCAATTTCATCCCCTTCACGTTTTGGGCCTAAGCGTTTAATGAGCTCAGGCGTGAAGTAGTAACCTTTGCCATTTTCTTTATAGCGGCGCATACCGACCACATTCACCAGCTTAGTATTAACCACTAACTCGCCATCTTCGAATTTAGCTAAATCTGATAAATCATATTTCGTCGCATCGCCATATGGCGCCATACCCATGACTTTAAATTCGCCATCGAGCATATCAAAGCCTAGGTATTCCGTCATTGCACCATAAAGGCCGCCTAATGAGTCGGGATCATAAAACTCTTTAATCTTATGAATCTTGCCATTCTCTCCATAGCCAAGAAAAGTAGTCGCATACTCACCTTTGCCATCGATGCCAACAATGGCTGTTTTTTCTGCAAACCCACTTAAGTGGTAAGCACTAGAAGCATGGGCTAAATGATGTTCTACTGGGACAAACTTCGCATTAGTAAGTCCTAACTCAGCCATTAAAGCCAGCGACTTATCTCGGTTACGCCTAAAGCGACGATTGCCATTAAAAATAGCATCCAAAGCACGGTCAGGTGCATACCAATGTCGTTTGGCAAAATGCCAACGCGCTTTGCTACTTAATGGGATTTCAGCGTAAGGGAAGGCAACAATATCAACATCTTCAGGCTTGATATCTGCTTGCTTTAAACAAAACTTTGCCGCTTCGTAAGGGAATTTGTTTTTCGCATGCTTATCCCGAATAAACCGCTCTTCTTCGGCCGCTGCAATTATTTTTCCATCAACCAAAATAGCGGCAGATGCGTCATGGCTTAAAGCGCCAGATAAACCCAATACAATCATGTCATTTAACTTTATATAGTTATTCTAATATTTGTGCCGCTTGCAATGGTCCATGGTCGGCATAAACAACTTTAAATACTTTAACAAACGCATTATACAGGGAAGGAGTCTCTTTCCAATTTTGCATAAAGCGATTAATGTCTCGCACATGTCCTTTTTGGGCCGCCGCAGCGCTTTGATGTTGTTGCATGCTATCTAAATCAATCAATAAAGATTGTCCATCCGCTTGCACTTTAATATTAGTGGCCTTCATATCGCCATGCGATAGCTTGAGCAAATATAAACGATAAAATAATTGAACCGCCTGTTTAACTGCCTCAGCACGCAAAGCCTTGCCGCTTGTCTGCTTAAAAAACATATCCATATCAAGCGCATCAACATATTCTGTTATGAAGTATGCTTTACCTCTTAATCCAAACCATCGCGTCTCTATTAACGCGACAGGTTTTGCTGTTGGTAAGCCAAGCAACTGAAGTCGATGTGCATTCCCCCAGGAAATAGACGCTCTTGTCCTTCTGAAAGAACGCCAAAACCCATGCCAAAAACCCTTAATGTTGTAACGTTTAATCACCGCGTCAAGTGACCCTATTCTGGCAGATGCAACGGTACAGGTATTACCATTTTTGATGATATTCCCAAGGGTAAAGTAGGCGTCAAGCTCAGGTACTGTTTGTGGAAAATCATCTGTTACACACTGTGCACTTATTGCGACAAATGTATGCTTAACTTTATTCACAACAACATCGGTACACTGCCTAAATACTTTTTTATCAGCATAGGCTGTCGTAGCCTTTTGTCTAGCAACATCAATATTGGATTTAACTGCATTAACGTTAAGCGGTAACTGCCATGGCCTCGCATTAGCATAGCTTTCCAACAAAGCGGAAAGATGTCGATCTAAGGTTAATACATCAAACTTTGATAGTAGTTGGGAAAGGTTAGCATGTGCTTTTTTCAATGGTAGCTTTTCAAAGTGTCTAATTCCATCGCCATCAATGGTGTAAATAACATCGTACTGAATGAGAAAGTTTTTCAAATACATGTCAGTTTGTATCAAGCCAGCTTCATGATGTTTTGCAACAAGCTCTACAAGCTGATGTGCAAGCTCAACGCGGACCAACTCATTGGCATCATTCCAAACACCCTCTGCGTTTTCAGATAGTGAAATTTCTTCAAAGATCACCACATAAGCTTGGTGCTGTGGTAGTTTGCTTTGTTTCAAAATGGTTGGTGTTAATAGCTTTGCATGCTGCAATGCCTCAATCCCACGTACATCACGTAAAGCATACTGCGCTGCTTTTCCTCCAAAAAACAGTTTGGCATAAACGTGTTTATCTTGCCACATTGCCTTACAAACACAGCGCCGATTTGGCACGCAGCGCACCACCTCTAGTGAGGTTAAAGCGCTCGTATCATCTGGTGTAATTGTTGGTGCATTGACACCAAAACTGGCTAATAAACTAGCATTATCTTTTTGCATTCGATTTAATCGCCTAGCGACGTGCTGATCGTTTTAAGATTAATCGACACAACAACCGCAAAGACATTCTCAATCGTTTTGTTTGAAAATACTGTAAGAAAAAATACATGCGATCGCTACGTGACCAATATTCTGCATGACGATTCAATGCAGACAAATCAAAATATGTTCGATAGAAAGATAAAAAACTGAATCGTGCTTTTTCTAAATCAATTAAAGCAACCTCAGGTTGCGTATCGGCATTTTTAACAAAGATATGTTTTGAATATAGCGCCCTATGTGACAAGCCTGTATCGTGGAACTCACGCAAAGCATTGGCAACAGATTTAAGTAGTGTTCTTTTTTGCTGCCGAGTCTTAGCCGTGTTCGCAAACCAATCTTGTGTAACAACATCTAGCGGTTCAAAATCAAGCAATGTTTCTGTCGCCAAAATAGCACAGGATTCGCCATCAATAGTCTGCTCGCCATAACACACCACTTTAGGTGCTTTGACATGATTTTCCTCTAAAAACGTTAGCCGTTTCAACTCTCGCCGAAAAGTGGGCTCACCTTTAAAGGGGTGCAATATGGTTCTACGGCCATGATTTTGCTGCTTCTTTACAAAAGTGCTTAATGCGCCGCCATCAGCGGCCAGCTTCAATTGCCCTACACCACTCCAACCACCACGCCGGTGATTAGGCTCCTCAAACCAGTCTATGTGTTTATTCCACAATGGTTCAAACCCATCTAATTGATGTTCTGCAAATATCTGTTGGTAACGTTTAGATTGAAACAATTAAGCGCATCACATAAGTTATTAAGTCTAGACATTATATCAGCAGGCAATACGTTGCTCATCTTTTCGATTATAATGTCCGCCTATGCTATCACTGTTGTTCAAATATTGGGGGCGGCTTCCACTGCCTTTACTACATGGTTTGGGCCGAGCCTTAGGCCGCTTATTATTCCACACCATGCCAAAAGCCAAACAATTGGCGGCAGAAAACATCAAACAAAGCCAGCTATCTCCAACGGCTATAAAAGAAGCTGTGCAGCAAAACTTCATCAACCTAGGTGAGCTGATATTAGAAACGCCTTATATCTGGCAAACAAACAATAAAAAAACAAAAGAAATCATCCAATCCACCAGCGGGTGGGATGAAGTCGAGGCAGCTATCGCTGCTAAAAAAGGTATTATTTTTTTAACGCCGCATATGGGCTGTTATGAAGTAGGCTTTCACTATTGCGCCTTATACTTCCCCGTTTCAGTGCTTTACCGTCCTCCCAAAAAAAAATGGCTTCAACCCTTTGTTATTCAAGGGCGTGAACGTTCAAACCTAAGGTTAGCAGAAGCCAATGCTACTGGCGTAAGAATACTGGTTAAAGCCCTTAAAAAGGGAGAAGCGATTGGCATTCTACCTGACCAAGTGCCGAATGCCGGTGATGGTGAATGGGCTGACTTTTTTGGCAACCCAGCATATACCATGACGCTTGCGAGTAAGTTGGCTGAAAAAACAGGCGCTACCATTATCATGCTATACGGTGAACGGTTAGCTAAAGGTCAAGGCTATGTTTTGCACTGCACTAAAGTAGAATCGATTAATACGGCAGCGTTACTAAACAAGGCCGTTGAAAAGCAAATCAGGCAACGCCCTGAGCAATACAACTGGCATTACCATCGGTATAAAGTGAGAAGGAAGGCAAAGGAAAAGCTACAGCAAGACCACGCATGATAACGATGGGCGATGCCTATGTAACACCTATGGCTTAAGCCTATCTCGCTCTGATTGCAGTTTTGTTTGAAATTTCTTACTATTAAATTTGGCGTTAAGTGCTTTCGCTCTATGCGCTACTTGCTGCCAAAACTGTTCATCTTGTGGCTGATAGTATCGTTTAAAGCGTAAATAATCCTTTGCCGTCAGTACCGTATCCATCGCAGAAAAATACAATGCCGCGATATCTTTCATATTAGCCTTATTAGAAGGCTTTTCATGTATTAAAGCGCGATGTAAATCGATTAAATACAACTGCAAGTTTGATGCTTTATTGTGCAAACATAAGTGGCATAAATAGAAGTCTCGATGGTTGACACCATGTTCATGTATATTTCTGGCCAACTTCGCTACAGCAATAACCAAGTGACGTTTATAGCGTGCATCTGGTGGGCTTTCTTTCCAAGTAACACACAACTCCTCTAAAGAAGTAATATCACCTAAATCTTCTGTTAATAAAAACGATTGGATATTAGCAGGGTTGCAGCCTCGCTGCCCATAAGCAACCACCGGCGTTGTGGCAATGCCCAACGAGGTCACTTTATGAATAGCGTCCACTTCCGTCATGGCACCCAATATTGGCTTTTTTAACGAAATGATATTTTTAATAATCTCGCTCCAGCCCACACCAAAATGTTGCTTAATAAAATAAGACTTTCCTAACAGCTCAACTTGGCTGGTTTTACGTCCTGGCACGTCACGAAAGGCCTTTCCTTTCAACCCCATTGCCTTAGCAAAAGTATCGGACTTCTCGCCGCTGCCTAGTGCTTTCCGTAATGCAGCAGGCATATCAAATATCGGTTTAGGGGTGCATTTCATTGTTTTAGCCGCCACGCTTTGCTTGTTTTTCTTCTGCCAACTGAATCAAAATAAGCGACTCTGCACTTCCATCATTGGCTTGCATGATGTTTTTTGTATACGCTAGGCCGTTCTTACCCCATTTCGGTTTTGATTTAACTCCTCGTGCCAATGCTTCTCGCATTTTCAAGAACTCGGCATTAAACTTAGCCTGATCAAAAGGTATCGCTGAGACCAATCCAGCATCAGCATCGGCAACATGATTCGCGTAACCGCAGCTTTCAGTAACCAACATCGGCGAACCACAAGCCATACCTTCCAAAATCACTAAGCCAGTATTTTCTCGATAAGCTGGATGCACACACACATCGGCACCTTGCATTAATTGCGGGATATCTGTTCGGCCCTTAGAAATCACAATATGTTCTGCGATGCCTAGCTTTTGAGCCATCGCTACAAATTGTTTAGGATTATCTTGCCCCACCGCCACTAGCCTTGTATTAACGCGTAGTTTTTCAGGTAGTGCCGCTAAAGCCAGAATGGCGCGATCCAGTCCTTTCATCGAAAAGCCAGACCCTGTCAGCATATAAACAAAGTCGGTTGCACCAAAATCAAAAGCCTGCCTTAAGTGCTTCCGCATCTGCGTTTTAACGCCTAAAGCAAAACGCACAGGTGATAAATATGGCGGAATATAATGAAAGCGCTCATCTTGCAAACCATACCATTTTTGAAAGTGCGGCTTTTCTGTCAATGCAACGGCTAATACATGCGTTGTTGACTCCGCTGAGAAAATCGCCTTTTCACAAGCCGCAAACCACTTTGTTCTTGGCATCAATCGGTACAAAATGCTCCGTTGCGTATGGGCTCTTTCAATAAAACACGGATCTGCCGCAAAATGTGCGTCTAAACCAGCCATTCGGTTATAGCCAAAAGTATAATCAAAGTGATTATTTTGAATGTAGTCAAATGTCGCTTTAATAAACTTTTTATAACGCTGAAAGTTAAACCAGCCTTTTTGCGGCAATACATGAATCGCTATGCCTTTGGGCGCTTCGCCCTGCCAACTCAACGTAAACACTTCTACCGTATGGCCGCGTTTAATCAACTCATGCGCTGTGCGCAACATATCGCGCTGCATGCCGCCGAAGGGAAAGTACTTAAAAATGATGAATGCAAATTTCAATGCGTAATTAATCCAGCTAGAAAAATGATAATTGTATGCGAAAATAGCGTCATGAAACGTATTTTACTGGTTAAAACTTCTTCTTTAGGTGATGTTATTCACAACTTACCTGTTGTTACCGATATTCTACAGCATCATCCAGATGCACAGATTGATTGGGTGGTCGAAGAAGGTTTTGCTGACATTCCAAAGCTGCACCCTGCTGTTAAACAAATTTTTACGGTGGCTGTTCGCCGCTGGCGTAAACAGTTGTTCAATCAAAAAACTTGGCGTGAAATGAGTGCTTTCAAAAAGCAAGTGTCACAGCAACCATACGATTTAGTGATTGATACGCAAGGCCTGGTCAAAAGCGCCGTCATGGCTTCATTTGCAAAAGGGATTAAAAGTGGAATGGATAAACAATCAGCGCGCGAATCAATTGCTAGTTATTTCTACGACACAAAACATCATGTGGCACGTAATCAACATGCTGTTATCCGGAATCGTGAATTAGCGGCTTATGCCTGCGGCTATGACAAACCAACTAATGCGCCTAGCTATAGTATCGCAGCATCAACTCACGCGATTGATTTGCCAAAAGTGTTTGTCATCGGCCTACATGCCACCAGTAAAGATAGCAAGCTATGGCCAACGTCACATTGGGTTGCGTTAGCAAAGCAGTTGGCAAAACAAAAGTTACACCTTGTTTTACCATGGGCCAGTGATGCAGAACATCACCGTGCGCTAATGATTGCAAAAAACCTTGCGAATGTAGTTGTGTTACCCAAGCTGAGTATTGCGCGGTTAGCTAGCGTTATTCAGCAGGCGTACGCAGCGGTTGGTGTCGACACCGGTTTGTCACATTTAAGTGTCGCGCTCAACATCCCCACCGTTGCTATTTATACAGACACCAATCCATCGCTCACTGGCGTCATGGCATCAGCCCAAGGTGAAATCATCAATCTAGGTGGCGTAAAACAAATCCCCGATGTGGCTTCAGTGTTGGATGCGATGCATACGGTGAAAGCCTAACAAGAGCACCGTTATGTATCTATTCAAGTGCGACTTGTTATGATAGACCAATCAAGTAAACATTACCTCTTAGTTAAATGCCTAATAACAAAGTAAAGCATACCAATGAGCATCATCGCAATACTAATCAAGCTCATTAAGCCATAATCAGTACCAATTAAATCCATCCATACTTTCATTTTCTACCCCTTTTAGTCAAAATTAGCTTGCGAATATCAATATGTCACTTTAGAAGTGTGGTCTTTTTGATATATAACAAACCCATGTTGAATATTCAGGTTTGCCGGATAACTTCATAAAAATCATTATTGTGCCTTGAAATTAAAATTGGCATCTCCATATACGGACCAAGATAGCCAGTTCAAGCATTATTATAAGCATAGGAAAAACAATGTCAGACGAAGAAAACACACTAGAAGAAACCGCGGAAGATGTAGTGGAATCAACAGAAGCAGAAGCTCAAGTGGAAGAAATGACGCCTGAAGCAAGAATTGAAGCGCTAGAGGCTGAGCTGGAAGAAGCAAAAGCACAAGTGTTATACGCTAAAGCAGACGGTGAAAATATTCGTCGGCGCTCTGCTGATGATATCGATAAAGCGCGTAAATTTGCACTAGAAAAATTCAGTGGTGAATTACTTGCGGTTAAAGATAGTTTAGACGGCGCGCTTGCGGTGGAAAGTGCAACAGTGGAGGGCTATAAAGATGGTGTGGAATTAACGGCTAAGCAGCTATTAACAGTGTTTGAGAAATTCAACATTGCTGAAGTGAATCCATTGAATGAAAAATTTGATCCAAATAAACACCAAGCGATTAGCACAGCAGATTCCGACATCGATTCAGACACAGTGTTATCCGTATTGCAAAAAGGCTACACATTGAATGGCCGTGTGCTTCGCCCTGCTTTGGTTGTGGTTTCAAAAGCGAAATAGCCATATTAAGGCCAGGGGTTTTAAAAGGGCACTTGAAAAACAGAAGTCTATCCCAACCTTTGGAGTAACGCAGTCGAAAACAACTATACGACTCAAATCAGAGAGTTAAGTAAATATATTTAAAAGTAATTTAGGAATAAGGAATAAATAAATGGGTAAAATTATTGGTATTGATTTAGGCACAACAAACTCTTGTGTCGCAGTAATGGAAGGCGGTAAGCCGCGCGTTATTGAAAATGCAGAAGGTGGTCGTACAACACCATCGATCATCGCTTATCCAAAAGATGGCGACGGCGAAATTCTAGCAGGTGCGCCTGCTAAGCGCCAAGCGGTTACGAATCCTGAGAATACACTTTACGCAGTGAAGCGTTTAATCGGTCGCCGTTTTGATGAGAAAGCTGTTCAAAAAGACATCAAATTGATGCCTTACAAAATTGTTAAGGCTGACAATGGCGATGCATGGGTTGAAGTAAACGGCGAGAAAATGGCGCCACCTCAAGTATCTGCTGAAGTATTACGTAAGATGAAGAAAACAGCTGAAGACTACCTTGGTGAAGAAGTAACAGAAGCAGTGATTACTGTGCCTGCTTACTTTAATGATAGCCAACGTCAAGCCACTAAAGATGCTGGCCGTATTGCTGGCTTAGAAGTAAAACGTATTATTAACGAGCCTACCGCTGCTGCACTAGCGTTCGGTTTAGACAAACAAGAGGGTGATCGTAAGATTGCTGTATATGACTTAGGTGGTGGTACATTTGACGTATCGATCATTGAGATTTCTAGCATCGACGGCGAGCATCAATTTGAAGTGCTTTCTACGAATGGTGATACATTCCTTGGTGGTGAAGACTTTGACAATCGTATTATTGACTACTTAGCAGACGAATTTAAAAAAGATAACAACGGCTTAGACCTTCGTAACGATTTGCTTGCAAAACAGCGTTTGAAAGAAGCGGCTGAAAAAGCAAAAATTGAATTATCTTCAAGCACATCAACTGAAGTGAACCTACCTTATGTGACTGCAGATGCAACAGGTCCTAAGCATTTGGTTGTAAAAATTACCCGTGCGAAATTTGAAAGCATGGTTGAAGACTTAATCGAGCGTACAACTAAACCTTGTACAACTGCGATGAAAGATGCTGGTGTGACTGGTTCTGACATTACTGACGTAATTTTAGTTGGCGGTCAAAGCCGTATGCCTAAAGTGCAAGAGCAAGTAGAAAAAATCTTCGGCAAAGAGCCACGTAAAGATGTGAACCCTGACGAAGCAGTTTCTGTTGGTGCTGCGATTCAAGCTGGCGTATTACAAGGAGATGTGAAAGACGTATTGTTATTAGACGTGACTCCGTTATCTCTAGGTATTGAAACACTAGGCGGCGTGATGACGAAAGTCATCAAAAAGAATACAACGATTCCTACTAAGGCTTCACAAGTATTCTCTACTGCTGATGACAACCAAAATGCAGTAACGATTCAAGTATTACAAGGCGAACGTGAAATGGCTACGGCTAATAAGTCACTAGGCCAATTCAACTTAAGCGATATTCCACCGGCACCACGTGGTCAACCGCAAATTGAAGTGACTTTTGATATTGATGCGAATGGTATCTTGCACGTATCGGCTAAAGATAAAGCCACTGGTAAAGAAAATAAAGTCACCATTAAAGCGAACTCTGGCCTAAGCGAAGAAGAAATTCAACGCATGGAAGAAGATGCAGAAACACATGCTGAAGAAGATAAAGCATTACGTGAATTAGTGGATGCACGCAACAGTGCTGACGGCATGATTCACAGCGTTAAGAAATCACTAGCAGAATATGGTGATAAGCTGACTGATGATGAAAAAGCTAAGATTGAAGAAGCGATTAAAGACTTAGAAGACATCGTTAAAGATGGTGATAAAGAAACCATCGATACTAAAACAACAGCATTAATGGAAGCATCACAAATTCTAGGTGAGAAAGTAAATGCTGATGCTGATGCTGAAGCGAATACTGAAAGTGCTAAACCTAGTCAAGAAGGTGAAAAAACAGTCGATGCCGAAGTGGTAGATGCTGAGTTTGAAGAAGTGAAAAAAGAAGACTAATTTAACTTAGTCTCCTCAAGAATCGCTAGTGCCATTAAGTGCTAGCGATTTATTCACGTTTGAAATACCTGTTTAAACGGTCGTTTTAAACCTGACTTTTAATGCAACACAAAATAGATATTACTTATGGCTGATAAAAAAGATTTTTATGAAGTACTAGGCGTTAACCAAGACGCATCGCAAGAGGAAATTAAAAAATCCTATCGCAAACTCGCGATGAAGTTCCATCCTGACCGCAATCCAGATAACGCAAAAGCGGAAGAGCAGTTTAAAGAGGGTAAAGAAGCTTACGAAATACTCTCTGATGATCAAAAACGCGCGGCTTATGATCAGTATGGTCATGCTGGTGTTGATCGAAGCATGGGTGCTGGCGGCGGTGGTGCTGGCGACTTTAATGATGCTTTCGGCGACATCTTTGGTGACATCTTTGGTAGTGGAGGCGGCAGTGGCCGTGGTCAACAGCGCTCAAATGTCTACCGCGGTGCAGACTTACGCTACAACATGGAAGTCACGCTAGAGCAAGTAGCTAAGGGCACAGAAACCAAAATCCGCATTCCGGTCATGGCAACATGTGAACCATGTAAAGGTTCTGGCGCCAAATCAGGGAAGTCAGCTTCAACTTGTGCCACCTGTGGTGGTCACGGCCAAGTACGTATGCAACAAGGCTTTTTCTCAGTCCAACAAACGTGTCCTAAATGTCATGGCACAGGTAAAACCATATCTAAGGCAGATGAGTGTAATACCTGTCATGGTGATGGCCGCACCAAACAACATAAAACGCTCAACGTTAAAATCCCTGCTGGCGTCGATGAAGGTGATCGTATCCGCTTATCTGGCGAAGGCGAAGCTGGTGTCAATGGAGGCCCTACAGGTGACTTATATGTGGTTATTCACCTCAAGCAGCATGATATGTTTGAACGTAAAGGCGGAAACCTGCATTGTGAAATGCCTGTGAGCTTCACAACAGCAGCACTGGGTGGTGAAATTGAAGTGCCAACTTTAGGTGGCTCAGCAAAAATGAAAGTACCAGCGGAAACGCAAACTGGTGCAGTCTTTAGATTGCGTGGCAAAGGCATTAAACCATTACGCTCAAGCGACTATGGTGATTTAATGGTGCATGTCGTCATTGAAACGCCAGTAAAGCTAACTGAAAAACAAAAAGACTTATTGCGTGAATTTGAAACTAGCACCCAAGCGGATGCAGGCAAACATAGTCCTAGAAATAAAAGCTGGTTAGATAAAGCCAAATCATTTTTTGATTAACTTGTTACTTAAAAAAAGGTGCATATTGCACCCTTTTTTATGCTTACAAATCAGTTACATGGCCGTCATTAAACTGCAACACTCTGCTGCTATAGTGTGTCCTCTTTCAACAAAAGAGGAAAATAAAATGAATCAAAAGTTCATTCCAAAAACTTTACTTAGTAGCTTAATGATTGGCTTACTTGCTTTTAGCAACATCAATGCAAATGCAATGGGCTTCCAAAAAAACATCAATGACAATGGTACCGTTAGCCTTAATGGCCTTGTTGTTTCAGATGTTGCATTTTACGAAATGCTAGACAACGCAAACAAAGTATCTTTAAAGTTTGGCATACCTGATTCAATTTCCACGCTGAAAAATGCCGATGGAAATCAAGAAGGTGTTATCTGGACTTATAAAAATTCAGTGAAAAAAGGCCCGGCCATTTTAGATGCGAATTTTGTCTTTGTTGCTGGTGAGTTCAAATACGTGACTTTGTCAAAATAGTACGGAATCAAATAGCTAAACAGAACAATTAGCTTAATGAATAAAAAGCCTGTCCCTGCAGGCTTTTTTGCTATCTAATGAATCTTAACTAAACGAGTAATGTGGCAATCGCCTCTAACTCAGTCGTCGCATCGGCATAATCTTCATAATGCTTGCCATCGGTTTTTTATACCAATACATGCTATTCCATTCATCGCCTTCTATTTTATGCAATACAGCATGAATCCAGTTAGCCGACTCATCCGCATAGTCTTGAGCGATTTTGTGAGCCGCATCCCAATCACCATCTAAGGCGAACTGGACTGCTTGTTTTAGGTGCTCTATATTCTCATTCATATGCGCGCTTTAAAATTCTCAGTGGGGTATAAAGTGCAAGGCATACGGCGCGGAAGAACCTGAATGTACATTTAAGTAAATGAGGATTTTGAGCACCGCACAACGCAGCAATTTGCCCGCACTGTGGATTTTATCGCGGGTATTTAATCGTACCTTCTTGGATGAATTCAATCTTATAGCCATCAGGGTCTTCTACGAATGCAATTATAATGGTGCCATGTTTCATCGGACCAGCCTCACGAATAACTTTTCCTCCTTTTTCTTTGACTAAATCACAAGCTTTATAGGCATCGTCTACCTCAATCGCAATATGGCCAAATGCATTGCCTTGGTCATAGTCAGCTTGACCATAGTTATAGGTAAGCTCCAATACCGTGTTGTCATACTCATTACCATAGCCGACGAATGCTAGTGTGAATTCACCATCTGGGTAATCTTGTTGACGTAATAATTTCATCCCCAAGACGTCCGTGTAAAAATCTATAGATCGCTGTAAATTTCCGACTCTTAACATACTATGTAAAACACGCATTACAATCTCCTACTTGTTGATAATTCGTACAAACTTTGCATGCAGTTGTTCTTTTGTTTCGACGACATCTGGATTCATTGGAATACAATCTACCGGACAAACGGACACACACTGCGGTGTATCATAATGGCCAACACACTCTGTACATAAATCCGGATCAATCTCGTATATTTCTTGGCCTTGATAAATCGCCTCATTGGGGCAAACAGGCTCGCAAACATCGCAATTAATACATTCATCTGTAATCATCAAAGACATAACTTAACCTAATCTTCTTTTAATTGCAGCTTCCACATTCGCTGATACGAACTGATTCACATCGCCTTTTAAGGTAGCAACCTCACGGACTAAACTGGATGACACAAACATGTATTGTTCTGATGGGGTTAAGAATAAGGTTTCTAGTTTAGGGTACAGCTTGCGGTTCATGCCTGCTAATTGAAACTCGTATTCAAAATCACTCGCTGCGCGTAAACCGCGAATCACCATTTGCGCACCTTGGTCTTGTACAAATTGCATTAACAAGCCATCAAAACCCATGACGTTCACATTTGGCGTGTCAAACCCCGCCTTTGCCAAGGCAACCCGTTCTTCCAGGCTAAACAATGTCTTTTTATTGGTACTACCCGCTACTGCGACAATCACTTCATCGAATAATCTCGCAGCACGTCGAACGATATCTTCATGGCCCAATGTAATCGGGTCAAATGTACCAGGATAAACTGCGATGCGTTTTTTGCTCATATGCTTTTACTCAGATGGAGTGCCTTAAATTATGCCTTAAACTATTTAAAGGCATTTTAACAAATGATAATACACATTACCTGCTTTACTTTGTTTTAACACTTTCCAGTCAGCATTCGATTCAATTTTATACTCTGCTTCGGCATACAAAACACCATCGTCAGCAAGGTGCTCGCCTAATATAGGGAGCAACTGATCTAACCATTGTTTCTGGTAAGGCGGGTCGCAAAAGATAAGGTCAAATTTCTGCTGATTGCCCGCTAAAAACTGCATTGCATCCATATTTAAAATTTGACAGTTTTCTGCTTTAAGTAAGGCTTGATTTTGACTCAGAGATTTGGCGGCTTGTTTTGAAAGCTCAACCATCACGACGCTTTTTGCATTGCGTGACAAAGCTTCAAAACTAAATACACCTGTTCCTGCAAAAATATCTAGACAGCTTCGACTTGTCATATCCTGTCCAAGCCAGTTAAACACGGTTTGCCTCACGCGTTCGGGCGAAGGCCTCAAACCATTAATATCAGGAAATTGAAGTAGTCTACTCCGCCATACCCCAGCATTAATTCTCACTGAATTTTGTTTTTTTACCATGCTCACTTAGTTTGTTACTTAATTCTATTCATTTTACTAGCATAACTTAATAGTGCACCTAATTTTGAAAGCAACGTCTTAAAGGGCTTCAAGCATTAATGGTGCTTGATACAGCCCCCGAGCCACTTTTTGATGAGATTACTAAACTCGCCGCAGATATTTTTTGGCACTCCAATTGCACTTATTAGCTTAATCGACAAGGTCCATTAGTAGTTTAAATCCAGTATTGGCTTAGAGGCTGCAACAGAAACCAACCGTGACATTGCTTTCTGCTCACATGCTATGTTACAAGAACAAGTTTTTGAAGTTTCCGATGCATCGTCAGATAAACGCTTCAAAAACAACCCTCTTGCCACGTAAGCACCAAAGAGTATTGAGCTCTACCCAAAAAATCATGCTTGAAGGGCTTGCACAAGTGACTTCTCAGGCCTTGGTGAATAGCCAACAAAGGGGAATGAAGCTATTCAGTCAAACACATTCAGCGCTCCAGTAAATACAGCCATGTCGCGTAACATCGATAACATAGTGGTCGACCAGAACAAACCCATTGAAGCGATAGCAGCTTAACAAAAGACTTACTCAGGCACTTTAATTGCTTACATACAAGCCCGCTTTAATAGCCTGCGTTATTGAGCCCCAACAATCACTGATACAAAATTATCAGGGTTCAAGCGACGGTTAAAAGCCGATTTAATTTTCTTGGCAGTCACCTTATTCACCTCACGATTAAAGTCGTCTAAATAAGTCAGTGGCAAGCGATAAAAACCAATCATCGCAAGATAACCTAATATTTTACTATTACTATCTAAGCGCATAGGGAAGCCGCCCGTAATATTAGACTTAGCCTCCTTTAACTCTTGCTCTGTAATCCCTTTTTGCATGAACGCAGACAACGTTTCATTCACCACGCTTAACGCTTCATCTGTTTGCTCTTTTTTCGTTTGTAGCCCGATTTGAAATGCTCCCAGCTCTTGCATCGGCATAAAGTAACTATAAACGCTGTAGACCAAACCACGCTTTTCTCGCACTTCTTCTGTCAGCCTGGAAACAAAGCCGCCACCCCCTAAAATATAGTTACCAACATAGAGTGGAAAGTAATCAGCATCGCCACGTTTAACGCCTGGATAACCCAAAAGAACATGTGCTTGACTAGCTGGATGCTGAATTGATTTTTTAACTGCCGCTTTTGGAAATGGCACTGCAGGAATGCCGCTATCACCAGCGGTTTGAGGTAGGCCTGCTGATAACACTTCAGCAATGGCTGTTGCCTCTGCCTTTGTTAAATCACCAATTATCGCAACAACAGCCCCTTTTGCATTGTAATGCTGCTCATAAAAAGCTTTCAAATCTTTGCTAGTCAACGCTTTCACCGTGTCAATTTCACCGTTCTCTTGTAAATGATAAGGGTGCGTCCCATACAGCGCTTGCATAAATGCTTTATTGGCAATGTAGGATGGGTTTGTAGCAGCCTCTTGCAACCCAGACACGATTCTCGTTTTTTCTCGCGCCAAAACCGCTTCAGGAAAGTCTGGCTGATGCAATATACGATTGAAAATTTCAAGCGCCTTCTCCTGCTCGCTTCGCAGTGTGCGTAAACTAAAAGAGGCACGGTCAGCATCGACACTACCACCTCTTTGCGCTCCAATATCAGCAAAGGCATTGGTAATAGCTTCCTCATTCATACCAGCAGCACCGAGCGGCATCAAATGTTTAGTCACGCCGGCCAAGCCCGACGTGACTTTTGTATCGTATGCACTACCCGCAGGGAAAGCAACACTCAAATCTAAAATGGGTAAATCATGATTTTCAACAAAGTAAACGCGGCTTCCCGCATTCGTTGTCCAATGCTGAATGTCGACAGCCGCATGACTAATGGACGAAACAAAGCTAGCAAAAACTAAGAAAATAAATGGTAATGTTTTCATTCTTAAACCTTAAAAAATAATACAACATTTTGTTACCTAGAAATCAAGAGAAAAGTGCTAATCGAGACGCGGTAATTTGTAACAACTTACCGTGACGGACCTTGGCCTTAATCATTAGCGTGCATGAGGCCGCCCTTGCGGCTTTTTATTTGGATTCATTGGCTGCGGATCCAATGTAACTACCGTCATATGATCTTGAATCAAGTATTTTTTAGCCACCGCTTTAACTTGCTCAGACGTCACACCATTCAACTTTTCAGCATAGCCATTCAACAAGCGCCAACTATACCCCATCGTCTCTAGCTGACCAATTTGCATGGCTTGATAAAACATAGAATCACGCTTATATACATCCGCTGCTACTTCTGCAGCTTTCACACGATCTAATTCTTTTTGCGTCACGCCACTGGTTTTAATCAACTCAATTTGCGCTAGCAATGCCGCTTCTAGATTCACAACCGTTTTACCTTCTGCCGGTGTGCCAGACAATTCAAATAAGGATTGCTGCCCTCGTGATGCACTACCGTAGCCAGCATCAGCACTTAAAGCGATAGACGTATCACGCACGAGGTTTTGATGTAGCCGTGCAGAAGCATTGCCGCTTAACACCCCCGCCAGCACTTCAAGCGCATACGTTTCCCAGTCTGCATCCGTGCTTTTTCCTACATTTGGCAGTATTGGTGCATGAAAGCCCATGGTTAGATAAGGTAGTTTTCCCGGTGCTTTGACTACGGCACGACGCTCACCCAGCTGTATAGGCTCTATTTGTGGTTTACGCGGCGGTAAATTTTTCGCTTTTATCGGCCCAAAATATTGCTTCACTAATGCAAACACAGCCTGAGCTTTCACATCCCCAACAACCACCAAGGTTGCATTATTAGGTGCATACCAAAGTTGATACCATTCACGCGCATCATCTGCGGTCATATTTTTTAAGTCATCCATATGACCAACAACAGGTCGGCCATAAGGGTGTGCTCGATAAGCTAACGCTTGAAATTGCTCGTTCACTTTTGATTGGGGTTTATCATCAGTGCGCCAACGACGCTCCTCCATCACCACTTTAATTTCTTTAGCAAACTCCTCATTAGTAATGATTAAGTTAGCCATGCGATCTGCTTCCAACCTCAGGGCTAAAGACAGTTTTGATTTTTCTAACTGTTGAAAATAAGTCGTGAAATCCATACCCGTAAAAGCATTTTCTTTACCGCCCGCTGCGGCAATCAAGCGTGAAAACTGACCCTGTTTAACCTGCTTGGTGCCTTTAAACATCATATGTTCCAACACATGTGCCACGCCCGTTTTACCATTCACCTCATCTAAGCCACCCGCTCTGTACCACAGCTGTGACACGACCACAGGTGATCGATGATCTTCTTGCACAAAAATCTGCATGCCATTCTCAAGAGTCAGCGCTTCTACTTTCACATCAGCTGTAGCACTCCCTGAAAAAACAAATAGACCAAACCACAAACCAATGACACTAAAGAATTTCTTATACACCTGGACCTCATCTTCTTTTACATTAAGACAAACTAAAAACCACCCATATCATAGCAGGTCGGTAAGTCCCGACCTGTTGAACTACAGTTATGATGATTGAATATTGTGACAGCAATATCAATCAAAGCGTTCAGTTTAAGTTATGCCTATATTCATTATTATTCGCTTAGTCCTTAATACCCATTGAATAGTTAGAAGCTTCTGATAGAAGTGCAGTAAAATAAGCCCTATCCCTTTTGAAGAATTGTTATGTTTGATTTTTTTAAAAAAAAGAATGCGCCAGAAACGGTAGTCAATGATAAAGCACCTGATTTGGACGTTTTAGAAACGCCTACTGCTGAAGAAGAAAAGCTAAGCTGGTCAGAAAAACTTAAAGCAGGCCTATCTAAGACCAGACAAAATCTGGGTGGTCAAATTACCAGCTTATTTAGTAGTGGGAAGATTGACGAAGAAACCTATGAAGAGTTGGAATCCATTCTACTCACTTCTGACGTCGGCGTTGCCGCCACACTAAGGCTCTTAGATAATTTAAAAACACGTGTTAAAAAAGAGCGTTTGGAAGACACAACAGCGCTTAAAGCTGCACTTAAAACTGAATTACATACCATCCTTTCCCCATTAGAAGTCACTCTCGATACAAGTGAAAAACGTCCGTTTGTCATCATGCTGGCCGGTGTTAATGGTGCGGGAAAAACCACCTCTATTGGTAAACTGGCCAAACTATATCAGTCTCAAGGCAAGTCTGTTTTGATTGCTGCTGGTGATACATTTAGAGCAGCCGCGCGCGAACAATTGCAAGTATGGGGTGATCGTAATAATGTCCATGTCGTTGCCTCTGAAGGCTCAGACCCTGCTGCTGTTATTTTTGATGCAGTGAACTCTGCTATTTCTAAAAAAATTGATATTGTGATTGCCGATACGGCTGGACGCTTACCAACGCAAATACACCTCATGGAGGAAATCGCTAAAGTAAAACGCGTGATTGGCAAAGCCTATCCAGGGGCACCTCACGAAGTGATGTTAGTGCTAGATGCCAACACAGGTCAAAATGCGGTCAGCCAAGTCAAAGCATTTGATGATGCATTAGGCGTTACTGGTTTAATTTTAAGTAAATTAGATGGTACTGCTAAAGGTGGTGTGATTGCCGCCATCGCCGAAGCGCGTCCCATTCCAATTCGCTTTATTGGTGTTGGTGAAGCGATTGATGATTTACGCCCATTCATTGCCAATGAATTCATCGACGCGCTATTTGATGAATAATCTATAATACCTATATGACTTCGATTTCAATACCACGATGATTGTTTTTGATAATGTGACCAAACGCTACCCCGGTAGCCAAGAAGCCTTAAGCAATGCTAGCTTTAGCATTGAACAAGGTGAGATGGTTTATGTCACGGGCCACTCTGGCGCAGGTAAAAGCACTTTATTGAAGCTGATTGCCGCTATTGAACGCCCTACGAATGGTACGGTACTCATCAATAACCAGAATGTGAGCAAGCTGCGCGAGTCAGCATTACCATATATTCGTAGAAAATTTGGTCTCGTTTTTCAAGACCATAAATTATTGTATGAGCGTAACTGCTATCACAATGTCGCATTGCCGCTTGCCATCAATGGCATTACAGGTGCTGATGCGGGCAAACGCATTCGTGCTGCGCTCGATAAAGTGGGTTTGTTAAATAAAGAAAAAAGCATGCCAATCACGCTTTCTGGCGGCGAACAACAACGTTTAGCCATTGCGCGCGCCGTTGTTTCAAGGCCGTCGATACTGATTGCCGATGAACCAACAGGTAATCTGGATAAGAATTATGCGGATGACATCTTGACGTTATTTAGCGCATTTCAACAAGTGGGTGTGACCGTGATTATCGCAACACATGATGCGCTTGGCACTGCCAACGAACATAAAGTATTGCATTTAGATCATGGTCGACTTATGTCGCCGCAGGTAGCCGGATGAACATCTGGTTAACACAGCACTCTCAAGCCCTGCGTCTAGTGATTTCACGGTTAAGAGCGAGTCTATTCGGCAATCTATTTATTGCCTTAACCATTGCGGTAAGCTTAGCTTTACCGGTTATTATGTATCTCGTTCTCACTAGCTTTAGCGGGCTTGTCGGTTCCATTAAAAACGACTCACATATGAGTTTATTCTTAGCGGCTGATGCAACGCTAACCATGGTTGATAGCATTCACAATACCTTAGCAACTCATTCTGCCATTAAACAATTTAAGTTCATCTCAAAAGAAGCAGCATTGAAGCAGCTTGCCAACGATAGTCAAAATGAATACATTATCCAGACATTAGATGAAAACCCATTACCTGATGCGTTTTTTATTGAACCTGCGGCATTAGAAACTACGGCCATCAAGCAGTTAAAATCTGACTTAGCCCAGTTAGATGGTGTCGAAACTGTTCAAATTGATGATGCTTGGTTAAAACGCCTGAATTATCTATTGGCTTTAGGCGAGAATGCATTATTGGTGTTAGCAATGCTACTCGGCTTTGCTTTATTTGCTGTCATTGGCAATACTATACGTATGCAAATTTTAACGCAACAAGAAGAAATTGAAGTTAGCCAACTCATCGGGGCAACACACAGCTTTATTCGTCGCCCTTTCTTATACTCAGGTGCTATTTATGGATTAGCTGGCGCATTACTGGCGCTGATAATGACGAGTTGCGTTATTTTGTTATTCAACCTATCCATTGCCTCTTTGGCGGCAGAGTATCAAACTGATTTTAGTTTGCGTTTACCAGATTTCACCACATTAATCGTCACTTGCTTTAGTGCTATTCTTATCGGACTCATTTCAGCCTATATCGCTGTATCAAAATCACTCTTCAATTCAATTAATTGAATTGACTAATTGACCCGTCTTTGCAACTTTCTTCAAAACTAGCACTCTCAAGCTATGAGTGCTAAAATAGAATCTGTATTATTAAATTATTCAAGTCAATTATTTAAGAGGAGTATGACCATAAACGCTTTAACACTACCTTCAATTTCATCCCTTGATAGTTATGATCAATATATGCGTACTATCAAAACTTTTCCTATGCTTACCGCAGAGGAGGAGCATGAGTACGCCAAGCGTCTAGCTGAATTTAATGATTTAGACGCTGCGCAAAAGTTGATTGTGTCGCATCTGCGACTAGTGGCAAAGATTGCACGTGGCTATACAGGCTATGGTTTACCGCAAAATGATTTAATCCAAGAAGGCAATATTGGTTTGATGAAAGCCGTTAAACGGTTTGATCCAGATAGGGGCGTTCGCTTAGTTTCATTTGCAATCCACTGGATTAAAGCAGAGATTCATGAATATGTTATTCGCAACTGGCGCTTAGTTAAAACAGCAACAACCAAAGCACAGCGTAAATTGTTCTTTAATTTACGCAGCATGAAAACAAGCATTAATACGCTCAGCATTGAGGAAGTGAATGAAATCGCCACTAGGCTCAATGTAAAGCCGGAAGAAGTGATGGAGATGGAGTATCGCTTAAATGGTCAAGAGATGTCTTTAGACACCCCTGTAGCCGCAGATAGCGAAGAAACCTACAACCCAATTACCTATCTAGAAGCCGATACGCTAGAGCCCTTAGATTTTTTAGAGCAAGAACAAAATGAGCACTTACAATCTAGCGCCCTAAGCGATGCATTAGCGGGTCTCGATGATAGAAGTAGACGTATTGTAGAGGCCCGCTGGCTGAATGAAAAAAACAATAGTACATTACATGAGCTAGCTGGAGAGTTTGGTGTTTCAGCCGAGCGTATTCGTCAAATCGAACAAAAAGCGATGCAAAATGTAAAGAAGGCAATGTTAGCATCTAGCTAGCTTACTCACCCATTAAAAAATAGCCGCTTATAGCGGCTATTTTTTATCTTACGAGACTCACTCACGGCTTACTGTCGGCTTATGCCGTATCTTCTGCTACATACGCTTCAAAAGCTAATGCGTTGTTCATCTGAGATTCTAGCATTTGCAAATCCTCTACCCGTGTACAAATACTCTTTCCGATATTTTCAAGCTGCAAAATACGGTCTTCTAATGTATCAGTCGCTTTATAAATACGTTTAATACTCTCTAAACGGCGGCGCAATTGCAATTGATGCTCACGTACTTGCTACTCCATTGGGGATATCACCGCTTTAAGCCAACTTTCAACATCTTGATTAGCAACCTCATAAACATCAATTACGCGACTCGCTAGCGACCCAAAAAACATCGTCGTTAAATTCATTTTCTCATGCGCAATCATATTGAAGGTTGTATTAAACTGCTCTTTATAAGCAAGTTCAAGCCTCTCTAATTCTTTTTGATACTGCAAGGTTGAAATGGCTGGTGGTTCTGATTTTCGTAATCCATGTTCTTTAGAAAACTTGTCATACATCACATCCATCATTGTTTTGATTTCTGCAAGTTATTCATCTGAAGAAACCAACCGTTCTTTCAGCTCCTCAAAGAATCCACTCATGGCATCTCGCAGTGTTTTGGTGAGTTTAGTAGCAACCATTGTTTGCGGGTATCTTGCACCTTCACCTTTAAAGCATCCAGACCTAGCAGGGTAATTTATTTATTTATTTATTTATTTATTTATTTATTTATTTATTTATTTATTTATTTATTTATTTATTTATTTATTTATTTATTTATT
>Ga0209502_10001029_pt1 | contig 27329 bp, 25 predicted proteins | sample ArcticOcean_MG_C_10_FD_187442 | JGI IMG/M metagenome (GOLD analysis project Ga0209502, IMG submission 187442) | Marine microbial communities from western Arctic Ocean - ArcticOcean_MG_CB11_90 (SPAdes) (version 2) | ecosystem: Environmental > Aquatic > Marine > Oceanic | place: Arctic Ocean... | reverse complement strand
TCTTCTTCGCGCATGATAAGTGATTTTCTTTCTGGGCCCATAAATATTTTATCTTTTGCTTCTTCAAAATCTTCCATATCTACAGTACGCTTGTTAGACCTTGCAGCAAATAAAGCTGATTCATTAACTAAATTTGCTAAATCGGCACCAGAAAAACCTGGGGTCCCTCGGGCTATAATATCTGCCTTTACATCAGCATCAGCTGGGATTTTTCTCATATGAACAAGTAAAATTTCTTCTCTACCTTTGATGTCAGGTAATGAAACCATAATTTGTCTATCAAAACGGCCTGGCCTTAATAAGGCTTTATCAAGTACATCAGCTCTGTTAGTTGCAGCTATAACAATGACTCCTGAATTAGGCTCAAAACCATCTAATTCTACAAGTAATTGATTTAATGTTTGTTCGCGCTCATCATTTCCGCCGCCAGTTCCTGAACCCCTGCTCCTTCCAACTGCATCTATTTCATCAATAAAAATAATACATGGTGAGCTTTTTTTAGCTTGCTCAAACATATCTCTAACCCTTGCAGCACCAACACCAACAAACATCTCAACAAAATCAGAACCAGATATAGTGAAGAAAGGCACACCCGCTTCACCTGCAACAGCTCTTGCAAGCAATGTCTTACCTGTACCAGGAGGGCCTACCATTAGTACTCCTCGTGGGATACGGCCACCTAATTTATGAAATTTTGTTGGATCTTTTAAAAAATCAACTAACTCATGCACCTCCTCTTTAGCTTCATCACAACCTGCAACATCTTTGAATGTTGTTTTATTTGTGGTTTGATCAAGCTGTCTTGCTTTACTTTTACCAAAAGAGAAGGGTCCACCACCACCTTTACTGCCACCTTGCATCTGACGCATAAAGAATATCCATACACCAACCAATAAAATCATCGGGAACCATGAAATAAATATACTCATTAATAGTGATTGTTGTTTTGCTGGTTTTGCGTCTACGACTACATTATATTTAAGCAAATCTGACACTAAATATGGATCAGTAGGGGCGTATGTTGAAAACTTTTTCCCGTCAGCAGTTATTCCAGTAAGGTTAGGGCCGTCAATTTCTACTTTAGAAATACTTCCCGTTTTAACTTGTGCCATAAACTCAGAATAAACCAATTTATTTTCAAATCGAGGCGACCCAGAAAATTGATTGAAAATAGTCATCATAAATAGACCAATTACTAGCCATATTGCTATACTTTTAAAGTTGTTATTCACATTGTTACCTTTATTAGTTAATCGTTATTATTACTTTATTCTAAACTAGAATGTCTTTAAAACTTATGTATTTAATTTTTCATACCCTAAAACAAATATTTCTGAGCTTCTATCCCTAGAAGAGCTGGGCTTAATCCTGATTACCTTTTTAAAAAAAGGTTTAACAGAGTCAACAAAACTATCAAAATCAGCTCCTATAAATGACTTGACCAATAAATGTCCATTCGGTTTCAACCAATTGCAAGAAAAATCCAAAGCAAGCTCATTTAAATAAATAGCTGCTGATTGATCAACTACCTTTATTCCACTTATATTGGGTGCCATATCTGAAATTACAAGGTCTACCTCTAAATTGTTTAGTTTATTCTCTATCTCAATTAAGGTGTTGTTATCTCTAAAATCTCCCTGAATGAATTCTACTTTTTTAATAGGCTGCATTTCTAATAGGTCCAATGCAATCACATTTCCTTTTAAACCTATTCTTTTTATAGCAACCTGTGACCAACTCCCTGGAGCTGAGCCCATGTCAACAACGGTCATTTTTTCTTTAAAAAGGTTATATTTTTCATCAATTTCAATTAATTTATAAGCGGCGCGCGAACGATATCCATCTTTTTGCGCTTGCTTAACAAAAGAATCAGAAACATGCTCAGACATCCAGCTTTTACTAGTTCTTGTTCTTTTCATCTGATATGATTCACATCCAAATAATTAAAAAAAATACAAATGTTAAATTCAAAGCAAATTTCATTCTTAAAGGGCCTTTCCCACTCTATTAATGCTGTCGTTCAAATTGGCAATAAAGGTCTTTCTGATTCAGTCATTAAAGAAATTGAAGGAAACCTAAAAGCTCATGAGTTAATTAAGATCCAAGTTCAAGCTAATGATAAATTAAAAAGACAAGAATTTTTAAATCTAATATGCAAAAAACTTAGTGCAGTCTCAATTAATCATATAGGCAAACAGTTAGTTATCTTTAGGGCTAATGAAGATTCAAAAATTAAACTGCCCTAAAATCTAACGTATTTTTAAAATTAAAAAAATTCCTAAAAAGCATTCAATTAGGAATGCAGTACTTGCTATTCCATGCCATGTTGAATATCTATTAACAAAAACACTCTCTATTATCTCCTTTGAAATAGAGTTGTCTCTAAAATTCTCAAGGATAGGGTTAATTCCAAAATAACTGATTATAGTTATGCTCAACATTATTATTAACAGCCAAAAAGTTATGGTTCTAATAAAAGATAAATTTTCTTTTCTAAAGCCAAATATTAAAAGAAAACCTGATGAAAACATTCCAAATAAATTCATAAAAGCAAACATATCATTTGCAATTGCACCAGCAATATATGAGCTTGGTATTTTATTAAATAAAATTGTTGTCACCATGAGCATCGACCATAACCCCCCCACCCACAGTGAAGAAATAATTATAGATAGCTTATGTAAGTATGGATTCATTTTTTAAATATAAGATACTTTTATAATCTCATAATTTTTTAACCCACCTGGTGATTCAAAATCAATCACGTCACCCTCCTCTTTTCCAATCATCGCCTTTGACAGAGGAGAATTTATCGATATTTTTTTATTCTTAATATCAGCTTCATCATCACCAACAATTTGATAGGTAAATTTAGTTTCCTCATCTAAATCTTCGATTTCCACAGTTGAACCAAAAACACATTTCCCCCCTGCATTTAATGAGACAGGGTCAATTATTATTGCTTGAGAAAGTATTGCTTCAATTTGGGCAAGTCGTCCTTCTATAAATCCCTGACGCTCTTTTGCTGCATCGTATTCTGCATTCTCAGATAAATCTCCTTGAGCCCGAGCTTCCGCTATGGCTTGAACAATATTTGGCCTATCAATACTTTTTAATTGTTTTAATTCGGCCTTAAGTAACTCTGAGCCATTTCGGGTAATTGGAATTTGATTCATTGATTGATCCTATGTAAATAATCACCTTGATTTTTTATGATGATAATTGTTGAGTTTATTTTAAGACTATATTTTATGCAAGCTTTGTAATGAAGCTACGCTGAGTTCACTTGAATAATTCATTGCTTTACAGGCTGCCCGAGCGCCAAATACAGTTGTGTAGTATGTAACTTTATTTTGCAATGCATTTCTTCTAATTTCATATGAGTCGGCAATAGCTTTTTTGTCTTCGGTAACATTTACAATGAAATCAATTTCATCATTTTTAATCATATCTACAATATGTGGCCTACCTTCGGCAACTTTATTTACAGGAATTACATCCATCTTATTTTCTTTGAGTATTTCTGCAGTTCCTTTAGTTGCTACTATCTTAAAGCCAAGGCTATTAAGAGATTTTGCGATATCAATAACATTTTTATGATCTTCTTTTCGAACGCTAATAAACGCCTTACCACCATTTGGAAGTGATGTAGAGGCGCCAAGTTGTGATTTTATATATGCCTCTACAAAAGTTTTACCAACTCCCATAACTTCACCCGTAGATTTCATTTCTGGGCCCAAGATGGTATCAACACCCGGGAATTTTATAAATGGGAAAACAGCTTCTTTTACAGAAAAAAATGTAGGTTCGATTTCTTTTGAAAAATTAAGAGATCTAAGTGTTTTGCCCGCCATAACTTTTGCAGCAATTTTAGCTAATGGCATACCTATCGCTTTTGAAACAAATGGTACAGTTCTTGAGGCTCTTGGATTAACCTCCAAAACATATATTTCTTCATGCTGAATTGCAAATTGAACATTCATTAAACCAATTACATTTAATGCTTTTGCCATCAGTTTTGTTTGAGTGATTAATTTTTTTTGTATTTTCTTTGACAAGCTATAAGGGGGGAGTGAGCATGCCGAATCACCTGAATGAACTCCTGCTTGCTCAATATGCTCCATAATTCCAGCTACTACGACTACCTTACCGTCAGAAATAGCATCAATATCTATCTCAATAGCATCATTTAAAAATCGATCTAATAGAACAGGTGATTCATTTGATACCTTAACCGCCTCCCTCATGTACCGCTCTAAATCATTCTTCTCATGAACTATTTCCATAGCCCTGCCTCCTAAAACATAGCTTGGTCTTACAACTAAAGGGTAGCCGATTTCTTCGGCTAGTTTAATTGCTTGAGTCGGATTTCTAGCAGTTCTATTAGGTGGCTGTTTTAGTTTTAAATCTTCAATAATTTTCTGAAAACGCTCACGATCCTCAGCTGCATCAATATCATCAGGAAGTGTACCTATTATTGGAGCACCTTCTTGAGCTAATTCTTTTGCAAGCTTAAGTGGTGTTTGTCCGCCATATTGAACAATTACACCCCATGGATTCTCTGTTCTAATAACTTCCATGACGTCTTCCATAGTGACTGGCTCAAAATATAATCTATCGGATGTGTCATAGTCAGTTGATACTGTTTCTGGATTGCAATTGATCATAATAGTTTCATAGCCACAATCTCTTAAGGCAAGAGACGCATGAACACAGCAGTAATCAAATTCAATTCCCTGGCCAATCCTGTTTGGGCCCCCGCCAATGATAATAATTTTTTTATTTTTAGAAGGATTAGCTTCAGAAACTTGTTCATAAGTTGAATAAAGATAAGCTGTATTTGTTGCAAACTCAGCGGCACAAGTATCCACTCTTTTATAAACTGGATGAATTTTATGTTTATACCGTAATGATCTAATATCTTTAGCCTGCTTTCCAGTAAGATTAGCAATCCGACTATCGGAGAACCCTTTTCTCTTTATATTAAAAAGTATTTCCGAGCTAAATGACTTAATAGTCATTTTCTTCATTTTTTCTTCTATCTCAATTAAATCTTTTATTTGGTAAAGAAACCATGGGTCTATCTTTGAATGTTGGAATATTTCTTCAATAGATAAGCCCAACCTAAAGGCATCGCCTAGAAACCACAATCGATTTGGGCCTGGTTCCCTTAATTCTTTAATAATTTCATTTTTATCTGATGATTGCTCGGTCAATCCATCCACATCAATCTCAAGACCTCTTAATGCTTTTTGGAAGGATTCTTGGAATGTTCTCCCAATAGCCATAACCTCGCCTACAGACTTCATTTGAGTCGTTAGTTTACAATCTGCTTGAGGAAATTTTTCAAAAGCAAACCTCGGAAGTTTGGTTACAACATAATCAATTGATGGTTCAAATGATGCAGGAGTAAGCCCTCCAGTTATATCATTGCTTAGCTCATCAAGTGTGAAGCCAACCGCTAATTTAGCTGCAATTTTAGCAATTGGAAAACCTGTAGCTTTTGATGCTAAAGCTGATGACCTTGATACTCTTGGGTTCATCTCTATAACTACCATACGACCATCATCAGGATTGATTGCAAATTGGACATTTGAACCTCCTGTTTCAACTCCAACCTCCCTTAAAACATTAATCGATGCGGTTCTCATTAGCTGATATTCTTTATCAGTAAGTGTTTGGGCAGGTGCAACTGTTATGGAATCTCCGGTATGAACTCCCATTGGGTCTAAATTCTCAATTGAGCAAATAATAATGCAATTATCTTTTACATCTCTTACAACCTCCATTTCGAACTCTTTCCAACCTAAAAGTGATTCCTCAATTAATAACTCATTCGTAGGGGAAGCATCCAATCCTCTCTTACAGATATCTAAAAATTCTTCTTGATTGTAGGCGATTCCACCCCCACTTCCTCCCATAGTAAAAGAAGGGCGAATAATCGCAGGGTAGCCAATGCTTGCTTGAACCTGAACCGCCTCTTCTAAGCTATGAGCTATTAATGAATGTGCGGATGCAAGACCGATCTTATTCATCGCCTCTTTAAATTTCTGCCTATCTTCAGCTTTATCAATTGCTTCTTTTGAAGCGCCAATTAACTCAACATTATATTTTTTCAATATTCCATGTTTGTCTAAATCTAAAGCGCAATTAAGTGCAGTTTGACCACCCATTGTTGGTAGAAGAGCATCTGGCTTCTCTTTGGCTATTATTTTGCTAACCATTTCCCATTGAATTGGTTCAATATAAGTTTTATGAGCAATATCAGGATCAGTCATAATTGTTGCTGGATTTGAATTTACCAAAATAACTTGGTAGTCCTCTTCCATCAATGCCTTACATGCTTGCGCACCAGAATAATCAAACTCGCATGCTTGTCCAATAATAATTGGGCCTGCACCGATAATAAGAATTGATTTTATATCAGTCCGTTTAGCCACTTATCTATTTCCTTTAATCATCATTTTAATAAATTGGTCAAATAAATAATCCATTTCTGAGGGTCCTGGGCTAGCTTCAGGATGCCCCTGAAACCCAAATGCTGGAACATCAACACGACTAACTCCTTGAAGAGTTTTGTCAAATAAAGAAATATGAGTGGCCTTCAAAACTTTAGGAAGGGAAGATGAATCCACGGTAAAGCCATGGTTTTGACTTGTAATAAATACTCTTCCTGTCTTAACATCTTGAACAGGGTGATTGGCGCCATGATGTCCAAATTTCATTTTTGATGTTTTAGCGCCACTTGCTAATGCTAATAGTTGATGTCCTAAACAAATTCCAAACAACGGTACTTTTTTTTTCATAATATTTTTAATATTATTAATAGCATAATCACATGGCTCAGGGTCACCAGGGCCATTTGATAAAAATATACCATCAGGCTTTAATGCCAAAACTTCTTTTGCAGATAATTTAGCTGGCACTACAGTTACTTTGCACTCCCTTGAAGTCAGCATTCTTAATATATTTCTTTTTATCCCAAAATCATAAGCAACCACATGGTATTTAAACTTGGGCGCTTTTTGATAACCAAGTCCCAACCCCCATTCACCCTCTTTAGATATGTATTTTTTTGATGTTGAAACAACGCTAGCCAAATCCATTCCAGCAATTCCTTTAAAGGATTTTGCTTTTTTAACAGCCTCTTCCTCATTAATAGTTCCAGTCATAATGCAGCCAGATTGAGCACCATTAGCTCTTAAATGCTGAGTTAATCCCCTTGTATCAATTTCTGATATACCTACAATTTTTTGCTCTTTAAGGTAGTTAGATAAAGACATTGTCGCTCTAAAGTTTGAATAAGCAATAGGTAGGTCACGAATAATCAAACCTTTTGCAAACACTTTATTTGATTCTAAATCCTCAAGGTTGATACCTGTATTTCCAATATGGGGATAAGTAAAAGTAATAATTTGTTCTGTATATGAAGGATCGGTAAGTATTTCTTGATATCCAGTCATTGAGGTATTAAAAACTACTTCACCAACAACAGATCCGTTAACACCAATGGAAGTACCTCGAAACTTTGTTCCGTCTGCAAGCGCTAATATGGCTGGCAATTTAGACGACAAGAAAACCCTCCAAGGTAAAATAATCTATTAGATAAAACAAACGGGTGGTTTTAGGTCCGCCCGTTGTCTGAATTATAGATCATTCACCACCTTACTACAATTTAAAATATGAAAATATTTGTTATTTTTTTAAATTTAAGACATCCATCATGTCAAAAAGACCAACAGAATGATTTGTTAGAAACTTAACCGCTTTAATTGCACCTACTGCAAAGGTGGATCTACTTCCTGCTTTATGTGTTAGCTCAATTCGCTCACCATCTCCAGCATACAAAACAGTATGATCGCCTACAATATCGCCAGCCCTGATAGCTGAAAAACCAATTTCATTTTTTTTTCGCTTTTCCATTTTTCCTTCTCGATGAAACACACCATTCTCTTTTAAGTTTAACTTTGCAGTTTTTGCAATAGCCTCCCCCAACCTAAGGGCCGTTCCTGAAGGTGCATCAACTTTATCCCTATGGTGAGATTCAATGATTTCCATATCATAATCTTTGTAAAGAACTTGAGTGGCTGCTTCGACCAATGAAACTAGTAAATTAACACCTACGCTCATATTAGGGGCGAAGCAGATTGGAATTTTTTTTGATGCTAAGAAAATTTTTTCTTTTTCTTCATCTGAAAAACCGGTAGTGCCGAGAACATATTTGATATTATTTTTGATACATGATTCTAAATATTTCATTGAGGCCTCAGGCCTTGTAAAGTCTATTAAGCAATCTCCTTTTTTTATTGTCGATTCAAAATCATCATTAATTATAACTTCAGTTTTAATACCAAATAATGCTCCTGCATCCACTCCTAGAGTGGGGCAAGAGGGCTGATCGATTGCTCCAGTCAATAATAAATCAGGGCTATTTGAGATTGTATTAATCAAAGCTTGCCCCATTTTTCCGGAAGCACCTACAACAACTATCTTTAGAGGGTTGCTCATATTTTAAAATCCTATTTTTTCTATTAAAAGATCAAAGTAACCAGCATCATCTTTTTCTGGTAAGGAATCGATAATGTCTTGTTTGATCGCCTCGTTAATTGATTCAGAAGTATCTACAGGTAATTGAGATTCTTTATCTGACACTACTTCTGTGTCTTCAATTAGTGGTGGTAGCTTCTCTGGTTGAGAAGATTTCACTTTTTCATGAGAGATTTCTAGCTTATTATTATTTTTCTTCTCATCCCGATCCTCCGATAATGATTCGTCAGAATCTACTTGATCAACTGCTGTATTGCTTTTTTCTAATTCGTCACCCAATTGAGCATCACCAACTTTTGGAATAACTTCACCAGTTATTGTTTTTAATTTATCATCTTCAAACATTAAAATAACATGTCTTCGGTCAATAATAATATCCCTAACTCTCATCTCATATACATAATCCCATCTTCCCTCGTGAAAAGTATCTTGAATTAATGGTGTTCCTAAAACGAAACGAACTTGAGCTTTAGTCATTTCAGGCTTCAGTGTCATTAGCATTTCTGAGTTTATTTCATTTCCTTGTTGTATATCAATTTTATAAACATTAGGAAAACTAGTGGGAATAGCAGGTAACTCAAATAACGAGCAAGATATTAAATTGTATAACAAAAAAATTAGAAAATAATTCCGAAGATATGTCTTTATTTGCATAGGCTCATAATATAACATGATAGAAATTAAGTTAATCTAATTTTGGAGTTATGTGATTATGAAAAATCATGATGATCTAAAAAAAACAGGCCTTAAAGCAACTCTCCCGAGATTAAAAGTGCTTGGCATTTTCGAAAATAACAGAGATAAACATTTATCTGCTGAAGATATCTTTAAAATAATGCTGACAAATGATGAGGAAGTCGGATTAGCAACTATTTATAGAGTATTAACGCAATTTGAACAATCTGGTATCTTAATCCGCCATCACTTTGAAAGTGATAAGGCTGTATTTGAGCTTAATGAGAAAGATCATCATGATCATATTGTATGTATTCAATGTGGGTTTATTAAAGAATTCTGTGATGATGAAATTGAAAAAAGACAAAATATGATCGCTGAAAAAAATGGATTTACTATTATTGAGCATGCATTATATATATATGCAGATTGCACAAAAAATCCCTGCAGTTGCAAATCAGGAGGAGTGGAAAATATTAAAAAATGTCATGGCTCAGCTAAGTAACTCTTTAGCATGTTCTATCGTGGTATCTGTTATCTCAACCCCGCCTAACATTCTAGCTAGCTCTCTAACCCTCCCATTTTCATCAAGTAAGTTTATTTGACTTACAGTTTCACCATTAATTTCTTCTTTTGAAACTTTAAAGTGGCTTAAAGATTGGGCAGCAACTTGAGGTAAGTGCGTAATCGCAAAAATCTGATGCCGAGCATCATTGGCTAAATCTTTTAATAATTTTCCGACTACTTCTGCGACCCCACCACCAATACCTACGTCAACCTCATCAAAAATCATAACAGGGACATTAGCTTTTTTAATCGAAGCTACTCTTATTGCTAAACTAATTCTAGACAATTCACCGCCTGATGCTACCTTTTGTATGGCTCTAGGTTCCGCATTTAAATAAGTTGAAATTAAAAATTCGACTTGCTCATTGCCAGAAGCGCTTGGCTCAATTGATTTTAAATTAACTTCAAACTTTCCATGCGTAAAAGACAAATCTTTAAGCTTGTCAGTAATAATGTTATTAAGCTCCAAAGCTGATTCTTTTCGTTTTAGCGATAATTTAGAAGCCGCCTTATCGTAAGAATGACTTGCTTCATTTAATACCTCCGTTATGCCATCTTCGTCTATTAGTTTAACCAATAAATTATACCGAACTTGCCAATCATTACTTAAAGAATCTAACTCTTCCGGTTTCACCCGATATTTTCTACAAAAATCATATGTATCCTGAATTTTAGATTCAACTTCATTCTTTAATTCTTCATTGATCTCTAGCTTATGTAAATAATGATTTAACTCACGGACAAGCTCACTGACCTCCATAGAGATCGTATCAATAATTTTCAATTGATTTCCAAGCCGATCATCCAGATTAGATAACTTTGTTAGACTTGCTTGAAGTTGGTTGATTTGATTGGATGCGGAGGAGTCGTCATTGTCCAACCTAGAAATACATTCCTGAACACCATTAATTAATTCTGAACTATTAGAAAGCATTTTATGATTTGCTTGCACTTCTTGCCAATTTGAAAAAGAAAAGTCTAAAGCTCTAAACTGTTTATTTTTCTCTTCAAGTTCTTTTATTTCTTCAATACTAGCCTCTTTATTTTTCTTAAAATTTTCGTTTTCTGTAAATAACTTTCGCCAATTATCATAAAGCCCTTTAATTTCTTCAACTTCCTTATTTAAACCTGAAAAATTATCTAAAATTTCTCTTTGTGTAGAATTCTTTAACAATGAATGATGTGAGTTTTGACTATAAATATCAATAAGTAATTCTCCTATTGATTTTAACTGGTTAATGCTTGCGGGTATGCCATTAATGAAGCCCTTCGATTTGCCATCTTGGTATATAACCCTTCTTAAAAAAAGGTTTTCTTCATCAGATTCAAGTTCGTTCAGCTTTAACCATTCTTGCGCATGCTTATTCCCTTGAATATTAAAAGTAGCTGAAATATCTGATTTATCAGCGCTATGTCTGACTACACCAGTCTCACTTCTTTGACCAAGAGCTAATGAAAGTGCTCCGATAAGAATCGACTTCCCCGCGCCAGTTTCCCCAGTTAAAGCAGAGAATCCACTTGTAAAATTTAGCTCTAAGTGATCCACTATAACAAAATTTTTAATTGAAAGATTTTCAAGCATTTATATACCTTAACCCCAATTCAACTTATTTCTAAGCATCTCAAAATAACAATAATCTTGAGGGTGAAGTATTGAAATAGATTGTTTAGCCTTTTTAATGCTTATTATATCTTTTTTATCTAAAGGTATTTGAATTTGCCCATCAATACTGGCGTAAGCTTCGTCCATATTAACTATTTTAATTAATATTTCACTGTCTCCGCTAACAGCAATAGGTCGGTTGCTTAATGTATGAGGGCTAATCGGCACAATAGTAACAGCATCTAAGTTTGGATGGATGATTGGTCCACCAGCAGAAAGTGCATAAGCTGTTGTTCCAGTTGGTGTGCTAACAATTATCCCGTCAGATCTTTGTTTATGGACAAATCTTCCATCAATAATTACTTCCAATTCAATAAGTCTTAAACCACTTCTAATAACTATGTCATTTAGTGCAAATGACTCATAAATTTTTTTATTATTTCTTTCAATTGTTGTTTCAATTAACATTCTATTATCTTGAATATAATAACCATCTAAAATATTATCGATACTAGAAAACATGCTATTTATATTTAAATCAGCCAAAAATCCAAATCGGCCTTGGTTGATTCCTATCAAAGGAACCCCGGTTTCTATCAATGTTCTTGCTACTCCAAGCATTGTTCCATCACCACCAACAACAATTGCTATATCAACTTGCTTACCAATCTCGATAAGCGGTAGGGATTTAAATTTATTTAATTTAATTTGTTTTTGAGTTTTTTCTTCAATAACTAAATCAATATTTTTTTGACTTAAATGTGTTATCAGTTGTATGAGCTGATCATCAATACCTTTAACCTCTTCTGAAGAAGGGTATTTTCCGATGACCGCAATTTTTTTAAATTTCATTACCATTATTTTTTTAAACTAGCTTTGTTAAGGTTGAGGCAGTAAAATATGTACTATTATATATTTTAATGCATTAACGAAGTTAATTAACGAATTAATTATAAATTCATGGATTTAGATAAAAGAGCTCAAACTCTCTTAAAGGCTTTAATAAGTCATCATATTGGTGACGGGCAGCCTGTTGGGTCAAAAACGCTAGCAACTTCATCAAGTTTAGACCTTAGTCCGGCATCAATAAGAAACATTATGAAAGATCTTGAGGATGCTGGTTTTATTACAAGTCCACACACATCGGCAGGTCGTATTCCAACACAGAAAGGATATAGATTCTTTGTCGATAGCTTGGTCACAATTAAATCGCTTGATGAATTAGAAATATCAAAGCTCAAAGATCAATTTATTGTTTCTGATAGTAAGCATTTAATAAACTCTGTAGCAGATACGCTATCTCATTTAACAAAATTTGCAGGTGTTGTATTGATACCTCGAGCTAGTAAAGTTTCTTTTAAACACATTGAGTTTCTTGAATTATCTAAAAATAGAATTTTAGTAATCATTGTTACGGATGATGGTGGTGTTCAAAATAGAGTGTTATACACAGAAAACGATTACACCAAACAAAGCCTTTTAGAAGCTTCGAATTTTTTTAATCAACACTATGCTGGCTTTGGTATTGAACAAGTCAAAAGTAAATTAGTGAGTGAACTAAAAACTATGAAAGCTGAAATGGTAACGCTTATGAATGCTGCAATTGAAACTTCTGGTGATGTTGATCAAAATGATAATTTAGTTATGTCAGGACAAAAAAACCTGCTAGAAACATCAGAACTTTCTCAAAATGTTTCTAGCGTAAGAAAAATTGTTGAGATTTTTGAAAAAAAATCAGCATTACTTCAGTTGCTAGAAAAAAGTCATCGGGCTGATGGTATACAAATTTTTATTGGGGAAGAGTCGGGCTATCAGGCACTTGATGAATGTAGTGTTATTACAGCGCCATACGAAGCTGATGGAGAAATTCTTGGAATGCTTGGGGTTATTGGTCCAACAAGAATGGCATATGAAAGAGTTATTCCTATTGTTGATATCACTGCTAAACTGTTGAGCAATTCAATTAAGTAGTAAATTTATATGAGTTATTATAATCAAGAACCTAACTACAAACACGGGGATCCCCCTAAAATAGGTATTATTCTTGCAAACTTAGGCACGCCAGAAGAGCCAAAAACTGCCGCAGTAAGAAAATATCTTGGCCAATTTCTTATGGACAGAAGAGTTGTAGAGATTCCAAGGTTTATTTGGTGTTGGATTTTGCATTTTATTATATTAGTTTTTAGGCCAGCATCTTCAGCAAAAAAATATGCACAGATATGGACATCTAAAGGCTCCCCTCTTTTAGTAAATGCAAGAGCCCAATCTAAACTACTAAAGAAATATCTTAGAAAAAATTACAAGCAACCTATAGAAGTTTCATTAGGTATGAGTTATGGACAACCATCAATGCAACAAGCTTTTAATGAGCTAAGGGAGAAGAACTGCACAAAAATACTACTATTCCCACTTTATCCACAATATGCAGCCTCATCTTCAGCATCTGCAATGGATAGTTTATGGAGATTATTATTGAAGACAAGGAACGTGCCAGAAATTAGGACTATTCGTCATTACCATGATCACCCAGCATATATAAACGCATTAAAGATATCGGTGTTAACTTATTGGAAAAAAAATGGTAAGCCTTCAAAGTTAATAATGAGCTTTCATGGCATACCCAAAAAATCTTTATACCAAGGAGACCCCTATCATTGTGAATGCCATAAAACTGGGCGCTTATTAGCAGAAGCTTTAAATTTAAAGGATACTGAATATCAAATCTGTTTTCAGTCTAGATTTGGTAAAGCTGAATGGTTAAAACCATACTTTGCAGAAGTTATTGCAGGCCTTGGTAAGAAAAAAATAAACAATTTACACGTTATATGCCCAGGATTTTCAAGTGACTGCCTTGAAACACTTGAAGAAATAAATATGGAAGGAAAATCTATATTTATTAATAATGGCGGTAAAAATTACAAGTATATCCCCTCATTAAACAGTGATCCTCAATGGATTGAAGCAATGGGTATAATTTCAAGTTCAAATCTACAGGGATGGCTCGATCCTAAATGGTCACTAGCAAAAGAACAAAAATCATCCAACTTAACAAAAAAACAAGCTGAAAAATTTAAATAAGAAAAGCCTATGATAGCTCTTACTGGTGGTACAGGAATGATTGGAAGCATGATTGCTTGGCACCTAAATACAATCCTCAATGAAAACAATTTTGTTATCTTTGATGATATAACCTCTCAAAATCAAGAAAAAAATATTGCCAAAAGAAAATTTATTGATTTAATTGATAAAAATGATCTTCCAAAATTCATTAGAAATAATAAAAAAATTACTGCTGTCATTCATATGGGGGCTATAAGTGCCACTACGGAATCAAACTTTAATAAATTATTAATTTCAAACATTCGTTATAGCCAAATGCTATGGAGCTGGTGTTCAGCAAATAAAATACCTTTCATCTATGCAAGTTCTGCCGCTACTTATGGAGGTGGGGAAAATGGGTATGATGACAATGAAGATTCATTATCAAAATTAATTCCTTTAAATGCCTATGGGTACTCAAAACATTTTTTTGATCAATGGGTTCATGCTCAAGTAAATTCTAGTCAGCCATCACCACCTCAATGGTGTGGACTAAAATTCTTTAATGTTTATGGGCCAAATGAATATCATAAAAATAGAATGGCTAGTGTTGTATTTCATGCGTTTCAACAATACCAAAAAGAAAAAGAAATAAAATTATTCAAAAGTGAAAATAAAAATTATAAAGATGGTATGCAATTAAGAGATTTTATCTATGTAAAAGATGCAGTTGAGTATGTAATGTTTTTTTTAAAAAATACCCATATTTCAGGATTGTTTAATTCTGGAACAGGAACTGCACAATCTTTTAAAGAATTAGCAGAAGCTGTTATTCTAAACACAAAGGGTGATAAAGCGGATATAAAATATGTTGATATGCCAAATGATTTAAGAGGTAAATATCAATACTACACTGAAGCTAATCTTGATAAGATAAAAGCTTTAGGTTTGAACTTAAAATTTAAAAACTTACAAGAAGGGGTGAACGATTATATGAAAAATTACCTTCTTACTTCAGATAGGTATGCTTAACTTTGAAAACAAATTTAATTGAAATCGTAAAAAATAATTTTAATTCAAAAAATAAATGGTGTTTGGTTATTGGTGACCTTATGCTAGATCAATATATTTTTGGCAATGTTGATAGGATATCTCCTGAAGCTCCTGTACCTATTTTAAAAAAAAATAATCAGATAGATAGAATTGGTGGTGCTGGCAATGTTGCGCTTAACCTATCTGGCTTAGGTATCAAAACAGTCCTAGTTGGGGAGATTGGAAATGATAATGCTGGAGACAGGCTATCAGATTTATTTAATATTAATTCTATACCTACTAAATATTTAATAAAGAAAAAAGTTACCACTACAACAAAAACAAGGATTATGAGTGGTCAACAGCAATTAGTTAGACTGGATGATGAAGAAATTTCTTCTGGCCCCAGCAAGCTTGATTTAAAAAAAATAATAAACCTAATTAAAAATAGTCCGAGTGTCATAATTATTTCAGACTATGAAAAGGGATTTTTAACGCCTAATTTTTTAAAGCAAGTTATTCAATCTGCTAATAAAAAAAATATTCCCGTTCTCATTGATCCAAAAGGAACCAATTTAGAAAAGTATCGTGGAGCTACAGCAATTACTCCTAACAAAAAAGAAGCTTTTATATTAGCGAATATAACAAATAAAGATGATCAATTACTTAATGCTGCATTAAAAAAAATTATAAAAGAATATAATTTTAATTATATTGCTATGACTCAAGGTGACTTAGGGATAAAACATATAACAAGAAATAAAGTAGAGGATTACCCTTCAACAATATCTAAAGAGGTATTCGATGTCTCAGGAGCAGGTGATACTGTTATTGCAACATTAGCTGCTAGTATCATTGCAAATACCTCTCTTGAAGATGGATTTAGATTGGCTAATTTTTCTGCAGGAATAGTCATTAGGAAAATTGGAACTATGCCAATTCTTAAACATGAATTATTAAAAGAACTCCAATATAACACCATCACGAAACATAACATTGGTAAAGCTATTCCTAAGAAAGATTTACTTGAGTTCGTTAAAATTTTAAGGGAAGTTTATATTGAAGACCAGGGAGTGAAAGATGTAAGAATAGGATTTACAAATGGTTGTTTTGATATTTTACATGCAGGCCACGTCACTTATTTAGAAAAAGCCAAGAAGCAGGTAGATTATTTGATACTTGCACTTAATAGTGATGCTTCAGTCAGGAAAATTAAGGGTCCAAAAAGACCAGTGGTTGGAGAATCCGATCGAGCTCGAGTACTTTGTGCTCTAGAATCAGTTGATGTAGTTGTTTTATTTGATGAGCCTAACCCTCTAAATTTAATTAAATCAATTAAACCTAACATATTGTTTAAAGGTAACGATTACACTATAAAAAACGTAGTCGGAGCTAGAGAAATGAAACAATGGGGAGGAAAAGTAACCTTGATACCTGTTGTTAAAGGAAAGAGCACAACCAAGATTATCAATAAATTAAATTAAATCTCCAATTTTCTCGATATAAGTTAACCCCTCGTCCTCGCATATTTTTTTCCAGTTCTTAAGATCTGTCCAGCCATATATGAAAATAAAATCTAAGTTATATTTTTTAGCTGTCTGAATATCGTACAACGAGTCCCCAAGAAATAATGCAGGTAGGAAATTTTTATTTTTTAACTTACTCTCAATAATTTTATGTTTAGAAGAAGGGCTTCCATAAATGCCTCCCTCAAAATAAGAAGCAATATTTTTTTCCTGAAAAAGAAATCTTAATTCCTCTTGATCACCCCCTGATGCAACCATCCATGTTGATTTTATAGTTTGAGATTTAAGTTTTTCGATTTCTCCTGCAACCTCACAATCTTTTAGTAAATTAATCACCTCTTTGTTTAGATTATCAACTAAAGTTTTCATAGAGAAATCTGTAACCTCTTCATGCATAATTTCCTTAAGAAAATATTTGAATTTTATATGGCGAGAAATACCAGTAAGCTCCACATGATGAGCAACAAGCTCTTCAGCTTGAGTTTTACTTGATCCATAAATTATTGCGGTATTCCTGTAAGCTTCTATTTTTTGAAAATTTGAATTTAAAATTACACCATCACAATCAAAAATAATTGTTTGATATTTACTTAAATTCACAGCTAAGGAATTAGATCGAGCAGGCTTGCTTTGCAAGCTTTGTAATCGCCGACCAATTTTTCTCTTCGATTAATTTTTTTGGAGTAAGCCAAGTACCTCCGCATACTGGCACATTAGGTAATGCTAAAAAGTCTGGTGCAGATTCAATAGTTATTCCACCTGTGGGGCAAAACTGAATATCATAAAATGGCCCGGAAAAACCTTTTAATAAACTAATACCACCTACAGCAACAGCAGGAAATAGCTTTAAAAAAGAAAAGCCATCATTATTTGCTTTCATAACCTCACTACCAGTTGAAACTCCAGGAAGGAGAGGAAGCTCTATCTCCTTGCATATCAAGCCCATTTCATTTGTATAACCTGGGCTGACAGCAAACTGACTACCAACAAGTTTTGCGTTTGTTGCATCAGATTTTGTCCTCAAAGTACCTGCCCCAACAATTGCATCAGGAACTTTGTTGGCTATCATCTCAATTGCCTTTAAAGCACATTTTGTCCTCAACGTAACTTCTAATACTTTTATCCCCCCAGCCAACAATGCTTCAGCCATTGGTACAGCATCTTCAATATCTTCTACTACAATTACTGGAATTACAGGGCCATATTTTGCTAGTTCGATAGTTTTCATATTTCTCTCTTAAGGTTTTAATTGATCCAAGTTATTGCACCCTCTTCTGCTGATAAAACATTTTTTCTCATGCTTCCAAAAAGCTCTCTACCAATACCATGGCCATTATTTAGCTTTTGATCTTTAGTCATTTTTTCTGGCTCTCTTTTATCCCATTCAGCATCATCAACAAGAACATTCATTGAGCCAACTACGGCGTTTAGTCTAATAATGTCACCCTCTTTAATTTTTGCAATAGAACCTCCTGCCGCAGCCTCTGGGCTCATATGAATTGCAGCAGGAATTTTTCCTGATGCCCCACTCATTCTTCCATCAGTTACAATCGCAACCTTAAAACCTTTATTCTGAATCACGGATAATGGTGGAGTAAGTTTATGAAGTTCTGGCATACCATTGGCTTTTGGTCCTTGAAAGCGGACTACTGCAATAAAATCCTGATCTAATTTTTCATCATCAAAAGCGATCAATAATTCATCTTGGCTGTTAAAAATTAAGGCAGGTGCTTCAATGATATGTTTATCTTCAGGGACTGCAGAAATCTTAATCACAGATCGCCCAATATTTCCTTTTAGCAATCTTAAACCACCTGATTTATTAAATGGATTATCAAAGCTTCTAACAATAGACTCATCCCCACTTATTTTTGGCAGATTCTTCCAGGAAAGTTTTTCTTTAATCATAACCGGTTGTTTAGCATACTCCGCTAAACCGCCAAAGCTTGAAGTAACTACATCTGGGTACATGCAGCCACCTTGAATTAATTCTCTAATTACAAAAGCTGGGCCGCCAGCTTTTTGAAATTCATTTACGTCAGCTTTGCCATTTGGGTATACGCTTGCTAAAAGAGGGACTGATTTAGCTAAATCATGAAAATCAGACCAGTCAATTATAATTCCAGCAGCTCTAGCAATAGCTACCCAGTGAATAAGATGGTTAGTTGACCCCCCAGTTGCAAGAAGAGCAGACATTGCATTAATGATTACCCTCTCATCTACCAATTCCCCAACAGATATTGTTTCTTTATTTTTAATATTTTCAACTATTAATCTGATAGCTTCAATAGTAAGTTCTTTACGAATTCCGGCATAAGGATGGACAAATGCTGCACCTGGAACATGAAGGCCCATTGCTTCCATGAGCATTTGATTACTATTAGCAGTACCGTAAAAAGTACAAGTACCTTCACCATGATAAGCTGCTGACTCTGAATCTAATAATTCTTCTCTCCCTATTTTTCCTTGAGCATACTGCTCTCTAACTTTTGATTTAGATGTATTATCAATCCCAGTAGACATTGGCCCAGCTGGTATAAAAATAGTAGGTAGATGTCCAAAATGCAGAGCCCCAATTAACAAGCCAGGTACAATTTTGTCACAAATTCCAAGCATTACAGCTCCATCAAATACATCATGGGATAGACCAATTGCAGCACCCATAGCAATATTATCTCTTGAGAAAAGACTTAACTCCATCCCAGCTTCTCCCTGAGTAACTCCATCACACATTGCAGGCACTCCACCAGCAACTTGTGCGGTTGCTCCTAAATTAGCTGCTGCTTGCCTTATAATTTCAGGATAGCTTTCATATGGTTTATGGGCTGACAGCATGTCATTATAGGCTGTCACAATGGCAAGATTTGGTTTTTTTTCAACTACGATCTTGAATTTATCGTCACTAGGTAAGGCTGCAATAGCATGAGCAACATTAGCGCAGCCTAAGCGATCACTGCCCCTATCTCTTTTTTTCATTAGAGCGACTCTCTCAAGATAAGCAGACCTAGTAGGTTGACTCTTTTCTTTAATTCGCTCTGTAATTTCAATAATAGATTGTTTCATAATTCCATATGGTTTTTTATGTTAGTCATGCATTATCAATGAAATGATATAAACAAGTCAAATTTGATATTAATTGAGTTATTTTATACAAATAACCTTGAAATTATTCAGACAGTCACCATATTTATTTTAACTTTAACATTACCATTTTAAACAACTATGACAGATAAAATAACACCAAAGAGAGATAAGAAACCAGCCAAGCAAAAAAACCTAGAAAAAGATTTAGTTGAAAAAATTGCAGCGCTAGAAGCACAAGTACTATACGCAAAAGCTGAGTCTGAAAACAATAGAAAAAGAGCTCTAGAAGAAACAGAGAAAACTAGAAAATATGCTATAGAAAGTTTTAGTCAGGAAGTGCTACTTGTTAAAGACAGTCTTGATGCAGCATTGGTAATTAAAAATGCCACATTAGAAAGTTACAAAGATGGAGTTGAGTTAACTGTAAAACAGCTAGTTGCTGTATTTGACAAATTTAATATTGAAGAACTAGATCCTAAAGGCGATACATTTGATCCTAATTTTCATCAGGCAATGACAATGATAGATTCAGATGAAGAACCAAATAAAATTCTTTCTGTTTTTCAAAAAGGATATAAGTTGAACGGAAGAGTTTTGAGGCCAGCCTTAGTATCAGTTTCAAAAGAAAAAGAAAAAAAAGCTTGAAATTTATACAATTATCCCTATTTAATGAATAGAGAATTTAATATAACTTAAGGAAATAAGAAAATGGCAAAGACTATTGGAATCGATTTAGGAACAACAAACTCATGTGTTTCCGTTATGGAAAATGGCAAACCAAAGGTAATTGAGAATGCTGAAGGAACCAGAACAACCCCTTCAATTGTTGCTTATCAAGACGATGGGGAATCACTTGTTGGTGCTCCTGCCAAAAGACAGGCTGTGACAAACCCTGAAAATACGGTTTATGCGGTTAAACGATTAATTGGTAGAAAGTTTGATGAAGACGAAGTTCAAAAAGATATAGGCTTAATGCCTTATAAGATTTCAAAAGCAGATAACGGAGATGCTTGGGTTGAAATAAAAGGCGAAAAAATGGCTCCACCACAAATCTCTGCAGAAATTTTGAGAAAGATGAAGAAAACAGCAGAAGATTATTTAGGTGAGGAAGTTACAGATGCGGTTATTACAGTGCCTGCATATTTTAATGACAGCCAAAGACAAGCTACAAAAGATGCTGGTAGGATTGCTGGTTTGGAAGTTAAAAGAATTATTAATGAACCAACTGCTGCTGCTTTAGCTTTTGGTTTGGATAAAAAAGAAGGCGATAGAAAAATTGCAGTTTACGATTTAGGAGGCGGGACCTTCGATGTATCTATTATTGAAATATCAAGTGTCGATGGTGAACATCAGTTTGAAGTTCTGTCAACAAACGGAGATACATTTTTAGGTGGCGAGGATTTTGATAATAGAATTATTGATTTCCTTGCAGAAGAATTCAAGAAAGAAAATGGTGTAGACATCAGTAAAGATGTGCTTGTTAAACAGAGACTAAAAGAAGCTGCAGAAAAAGCCAAAATTGAGCTATCAAGCAGCACACAGACAGAGGTTAATTTACCTTATTTAACAGCGGATGCTTCTGGGCCAAAACATTTGGTCGTTAAGCTAACTAGGGCGAAACTTGAGTCTTTAGTTGAAGATCTTATAGAAAGAACTATTGCTCCATGTAAAACAGCGATAAAAGATTCGGGGGCTTCAAATGAAATTGCTGACGTAATACTTGTTGGCGGTCAAACTAGAATGCCTAAAGTTCAGGAAAAAGTAAAAGAGATCTTTGGAGTTGAGCCAAGAAAAGATGTTAACCCTGATGAAGCAGTTGCTGTTGGTGCTGCGGTTCAAGGCGGTGTTCTTCAAGGGGATGTAAAGGATGTTTTGTTATTGGATGTTACTCCTTTAAGCCTAGGAATTGAGACAATGGGTGGTGTTATGACAAAATTAATCAAAAAAAATACCACTATCCCAACAAAGGAATCTCAAACATTTTCAACGGCTGAAGATAATCAAAGCGCAGTAACAATTAATGTATTTCAAGGCGAAAGAGAAATGGCTGTAGGAAATAAAAGTTTAGGCCAATTTAATTTAAATGAAATACCAGCAGCCCCAAGAGGAACCCCTCAGATAGAGGTTACATTTGATCTGGATGCAAATGGAATCTTACATGTCAATGCTAAAGATAAAGCTACTGGTAAAGAAAATAAAATCGTTATTAAATCAAGTGGTGGCCTTAGTGAAGAAGAAATTAAGAAAATGGAGGATGATGCTGAACTTCACGCTGAAGAAGATAAAAAATTAAGGGAGTTGGTTGATGCAAAAAATCTTTCAGAAGGTATGATTCATTCAGTTAAAAAAACGATAGCTGATAATCCTGATAAAGTAGAAAAAGATGAAAAAGAAAAGATAGAGAAGGCTATTGGTGAGCTTGAAGAGGCTTTAAAATCTGATAAAAAAGATGATATTGAAGCCAAAAACAAAATACTAGCTGAAGTATCTCAAAAGCTTGGTGAAAAAATACATGCGGATCAACAAACTGCACAAGCACAGCCTAAAGAAGGTAGTAAAAATAAGGAGAAGACAGTTGATGCCGAAGTTGTTGATGCTGAATTCGAAGAAGTAAAGAAAGACGACAAGAAAAAATAAAAATTCTATAAATAATTATTATATAGTAGAGGTAATAAGAATTACCTCTACCTAAGACTCCTTATGGCTGATAAAAAAGATTACTACGATACTTTAGGTTTGAATCAACAAGCTTCTGATGCTGAAATCAAAAAAGCTTATAAAAAACTTGCAATGAAACATCATCCAGATCGAAATGATGGAAATCCAGACTCTACCGAAACCTTTAAAGAAGTTAAAAAGGCTTATGATATTTTATCTGACCCCCAAAAAAAATCTATGTATGATCAATATGGACATGCTGGAGTAGATCAGGCAATGGGTGGAGGAGCTGGCGCAGGCGATTTCGGTGATGCTTTCGGTGATATATTCGGTGATATATTCGGTGGTGGGAGATCTAACGGTAGGTCTAACGTTCATCGAGGTGCTGACCTTAGATTTAATATGGAGATATCGCTTGAACAAGCAGCTAAAGGCACAGAAAAGCAAATAAAAATACCCGTAATGATTCCATGTGAGCCCTGTAAAGGGTCAGGTGCAAAAAAAGGATCTACTCCAATTGAATGTGCAACTTGCCATGGACAAGGGCAAGTTCGGATGCAGCAAGGCTTCTTTTCAGTTCAGCAAGAATGTCCTCATTGCAATGGCGTAGGGACAACTATTAAAGACCCTTGTTCTAATTGTGGCGGATCAGGTCGAATAAAAGAAAATAAGACATTGTCAGTTAAAATACCTGTTGGAGTTGATGATGGAGATCGTATTAGACTTTCTGGTGAAGGTGAAGCTGGAGCCAATGGTGGCCCTACTGGAGATCTTTATGTAGTTATTAGTGTAAAAGAGCATCAAATTTTTGAGCGTGATGGAGCAAACTTACATTGTGAAATGCCTATTAGTTTTTCAACCGCTGCCCTCGGTGGTGAATTAGAAATTCCTACACTTGATGGAAATGCTAAAATTAAAATCCCAGCCGAAACACAGACAGGTGCTGCATTTCGATTAAAAGGCAAAGGTATTAAACCAGTTCGAGAGAGTCAGGTTGGAGACCTACACTGTCATGTTGTAGTAGAAACACCAGTCAAATTAACAGAAAAACAAAAAAATATTTTAGAAGAATTAGAAAAAATGAATCAGGCTGATAGCGATAAACATAGTCCTAGATCTAAAACTTGGCTTGATACAGTTAAGGATTTTTTTGAGTAATTAGAACGTGCCTTTCTGGATTAACTCAATTTTATAACCATTAGGGTCTTCAATAAATGCTAAAATAAGTTTTGTTCCCATCATAGGCCCTGCCTCTCTAACAACATTCCCGCCTTTATTCTTAATTTCTTCACAAGTCTCATAAACATCTTCGACTTCAATTGCAATATGTCCAAAAGCTCCGCCATGGTCATATTTTGTTGTATCCCAATTATGAGTTAACTCAATTACAGTTTCCGATATTTCATCGCCATATCCTATAAAAGCGAGAGAAAACTTTCCTTCGGGATAGTCTTTTTGACGCAAAACCTTCATACCAAAAATATTTTGATAAAAATCAATAGATTCTTTTAGGTCATTAACTCTAAGCATGCTGTGAAGTATTCTCATTTAAAAACCTCCTAATAGTTTATAAATATTTTTTATTTTTTATTTTTTTTATATACCTACCAACATCATTAGAAATAAAATTAGAGTAATCTCCGTTTAAACTAATGACCTGACGAACTAAAGATGAAGTAATGGATTTATATGAGTCTGAAGCAATAAAAAATAAACTCTCTAAGGATTTATCCATAGCATTATTCATTTGTGAGATTTGCGATTCATAATTAAAATCTGAAGAATTTCGAACTCCTCTCAATATTACATTGATGTTATTAGACTTTGCAAAATCAATAGTTAAGCCATCATAAGCGCTAACAGTTACGTTGGCATACCGACTTGAAATTATTTCAACTAATTTCAATCTGTCATCTAATTCAAACATAGTCGATTTTAAAGAGTCATTAGCAACTGAGACTAGTAGATGATCAAAAAGATTAGCAGCTCTATCAATAATTTCTTCATGGCCTAATGTTAAAGGATCGAAAGTTCCTGGGTACATTGCATTCATAGAGTAAATATAATTTTATTGAAGTAAATAAAAGTATACCTTGCCCGCTTTAGATTTCTTTAAAATTTTAAACTCATCGCCAGAATATTCTTTATTTTCTTCAAAATAAACAACACCCTTGGGTTTTAAATGATTTTTAATTTCGGATAAAAGGGGGTAAAAGTCAACCTTTGAGAAGGGAGGATCAACAAAAATGATATCAAAAAGCTCATTATTATTTTTTAAAAATATTTCTGCTGTTGAATTAACTACTAATGCATTTGATGCATCTAAATTATTTTTATTATTAATAAGTCCTGAGATAGTTGGAGTATTATTATCAACTAATGTACATGCTTGAGCATTTCGAGATAATGATTCAAAGCCTAAAATACCACTTCCAGAAAATAAATCCAAGCAAACTTTTCCGGACAAATCTTGGCCTAACCAATTAAATAACGTTTCTCTTACTCTGTTTAAAGTAGGTCTTAAACCATTAGCATCATGAAAAAAAACATTTTTTCTTTTCCATGAGCCTCCAATAATTTTAACTGTACTTTTTTTACTACTCACCACCAACAATAACTGTAGAAAATTTACTCATATCAACACGCCTTTGAAAAGCAGATTTAATTTCTTCAGATGTTATTTTATCAATTTTATCTGTAAATGTATCAAGGTAATCTAATGGGTATTTATAAAATGCCATCATACTGACATATTCTAAAATACTTTTGTTACTATCTAGTTTTAATGGAAAACCACCAATCATAAAATCTTTTGCTCTTTTTAATTCCTGTGATTTCGGACCATTTTTAATAAATTCAGCTACTGTTTTATCAATTAATTTTTTTGCTTGACCTACTTGATTCTTTTTAGTTTGGACTCCTATCTGAAAAGGACCTTTTTCAATATAAGGCATGAAGTAACTGTAGACACTATATGCCAAACCTCTATCTTCTCTTATTACTTGAGTTAGTCTTGATACAAATCCACCGCCCCCTAGGATATAATTACCTAGATATAGAGCTAAAAAATCAGGGTCCCCTCTTTTAATAATCGGTGCCCCATAATATAAATGAGCTTGTTTAGCAGGGTGACTTATTTTAATATCTTGTCCCTTCACTTCCTTTACCAAAGGAATTGGTGATGCTATTTTACTTTGTGTAAATCCTGAACTAATCTTATTACCAAGCTCTTCGGCCTCATTTCTTGAAATATCACCAACTATTACAATTGATAATTCATTTGAAAAATAATTATTTTTATAAAAATTATGTAAATCTTTTTTACTGATTTTTTGTATTGTTTCAACTTCACCAGAGCTTGATAAACCATAAGGATGTTCGCCATATAAAGCCTTATTAAAAGCTTTTGAAGCTATCGATCCAGGCATTGTCTCTGATTGACTTATGCTTGCAACGTATCTTTTCTTTTCTCGTTCTAAAATATCTTTATCAAAATTTGGCTTATGGAGAACCAACGTCAACAAATCTATAGCTTCACTTCTTTTCTCAGTTAAAGTCCGCACACTAAACCCACTTTTATCTTGATCAAATGAACTATTTAATTGGGCGCCTAAATCTATAAATTGATTAGCTAGATCTTCCTCGTTTACCCCTCCCGAACCTAAAACCATCATGTGATTGGTAAGCGAGGCCAATCCACTTTTCTGTTTAGTATCTTTAACGCTTCCAGCCCTAAAATCAACATTGATATCTACAATTGGTAAATCATGGTTTTCAATAAAATATATTCTTGCTTCATTTTTTGATTCCCAGTGTTGAATATTCAAATTAGCAGATGTAAAATTTGAAAAGAATATTAATATTGTAATGAGAATAGTTTTAATGGGCATGGGGTCTTCCTTCTGGCTTTTTATTTTTATCTAGGGGTTGAGGATCTAAAGTAACTACTGTTAAAGCATCATCATGAAAATATTTTTTAATAACTTCTTGGATATCTCTAGATGTAACTTTCTTTATATTTGGAATATAGTCATCAACTATCTTGTGGGAATAGCCCATAGTTTCTAATTGACCAACTTGCATAACTGCTCCGAATACAGAGTCTTTTTGATAAACTTCACCAGCAATAACGCTTGTTATTACTCTATTTAATTCGGTATCCGTTACTCCATTATTAACAATATTTTTTAATTCTAGTTTTAGATATTTTTCTAAATCAACTACCGATACTTTTTCACTAGGTGTTGCATACATTTCAAATGTACTTTGCCCACCTCTAGACAACATACTGTAGCCCGCACCAACACTTATTGCTTTTGATGTCTTTCTAACTAAATTTTGATTAAGTCTGGACGAACTAGTGCCTGACAAAATTCCAACTAAAACCTCAAGTGCAAAAGCTTCTTTATTGTTTTTTATCCCATCTTTACCAAGGGTGGGTGCAGGATAACCCATTTGGATGTAAGGTAGTTTTCCTGGCGCCTTTAAAATTGCTCTTCTCGTGCCATCTTGTTTTGGTTCAAATTGTGGCTTTCTCTCAGCTATTTGATACGCAGGAATTTTTCCAAAATACTTTTTTGCCTGCGCAAAAACTTTTT
>Ga0209502_10001009_pt1 | contig 27583 bp, 30 predicted proteins | sample ArcticOcean_MG_C_10_FD_187442 | JGI IMG/M metagenome (GOLD analysis project Ga0209502, IMG submission 187442) | Marine microbial communities from western Arctic Ocean - ArcticOcean_MG_CB11_90 (SPAdes) (version 2) | ecosystem: Environmental > Aquatic > Marine > Oceanic | place: Arctic Ocean... | reverse complement strand
TTAACTTTATTAACTTTATTAACTTTATTAACTTTATTAACTTTATTAACTTTATTAACTTTATTAACTTTATTAACTTTATTAACTTTATTAACTTTATTAACTTTATTAACTTCATTAACTTCATTAACTTCATTAACTTCATTAACTTCATTAACTTCATTAACTTCATTAACTTCATTAACTTCATTAACTTCATTAACTTCATTAACTTTATTAACTTTATTAATCTTTATTATAAGTGATTTTTTATTCAAATGTTGTTTCAGAAAAAGTGTTTGACATGAGTAAATACTTTGTAATTAATTTAGTATTTCTAATACTAAAAAGGTCCTTTAAACCATTCTCCCGGGACATCATGCGGCGATGGCTCTGACAAATCTTTTTTTACGTCAGTCGTGTCTCTACCAAACATTTCTATAACTTTTTCAGCTATATTCGCAGCACGCACATAAAACCCTTTAGTAAGAGCAGGGCTGGTTGGTTCGGGAACATCTGGCATTGCTAACCGTTGAGGTGCTGATTTAAGGGCGCTAAACTTTTCCATTGCTACTCGTGCTATTACCTCGCCTGCGACAGAGCCTGTTGTGAAACCCGAATCAAGGGCTAATACTCGTCCAGTCTTGGTGACAGAATTCATGATTGTTTCCCAGTCTAGGGGTTTGATTGTTCGCAAATCAATAACCTCACAAATAATTCCTTTTCCTTCTAGGTAATTTGCCGCATGAATTGCTTCTACTGTCATATAGGACATGGCAACTAACGTTATATCAGCTCCAGCTTTAACTATTTTTGCTTTACCTAAAAGAACTCTGAAATTTCCATCAGGCACTTCACCTAAAGTGTTATGTAGCCAGCGGTGCTCCAAAAAAATTACTGGATTGGGATCAAAAATAGACGCAAGAAGCATGCCTTTTGCATCTTTTGGAGTGGTTGGCATAACTACTTTTAAACCGGGAATATGGGAAAACCAAGCCTGTAGGTTCTGAGAGTGAGTGGGTCCTTGACCCCAGCCACGACCAATAATTAAGCGAATGGTGATAGGTACCGAGCATTGGCCTCCAAACATGTAGTGCCATTTAGCTGCCCCGTTAACAAGCTGATCCATTGCTAAGAGAAAAAAATCGATACGTTGGTGAGTCACGACTGATTTGATTCCATTGAGCGCTGCTCCAATTGCTACACCTGTCATGGCATTTTCAGAGGTTGGCATATCAAATACACGCTCTACTCCGAATTGCTTCTCTAGATTATAAGTAGTATTAAATACTGCTTTGGGGTCAGTAACCCCCAGGCCATAGCAAATCACAGTTGGGTCCGCCTGCATGGCTTCATGCAAAGCTTCATTAATGGCTGCTGAAAAAGTTTTTTGTGTCATTTAGGTAACTCTTCTTTTGCGTAAACTTCATGATAAGCCTCTAACTGATTTGGAAATTTTGACGATTCTGCGAATTCAAATGCTGCTATTACCTCGGAATTAATTGATGCTTTTATTGAGTCAACCTTCTTACTTAAATCTTTTCCAGCCTTGTGTAAACTCTCTTCTAAATTTAGTAAAGGATCCTTAGCTTTCCATTCTAAAAATTCCTTCTCAGAGCGATAACCTAGGTTATTATCAAAATCATGCCCACAATGTTCTCGCCAGCGATAGGTTGAAAACTCAAGAAAGCAGGGACCTTTACCTGATCGAACTTTATTAACCGACTGCTGCATTAATTTTTGGCTAGAATAAATGTCGTCTCCATTACACGTTCCTGTTTCAAGTCCTATGGCTTTTACCATCTTGGCTATACTCCTACCTTCTGGTTGCCTAACGGTAAGGGGACTATAGACGGAGTATAAATTATTCTCACAAATAAAAAGGACAGGTAATTTCCTAATAGCTGCAAAATTGACTGATTCATAAAAAACACCTTCCTCGACTGCGCCATCACCTAAAAAAATACAGCTAATCTGATCAGTGCCTTTGAGTTGAGCAGAAAGAGCTAAACCCACTCCAACAGGTATGCTATTTCCAACAATCGCTGAGGTCCCCATGAAATTTACATTAAGGTCAATTAGATGCATAGAACCTCCCTTGCCTTTAGAACAGCCGGTTTCTTTTCCATAAATTTCAGCAATCATAGCATTTAAATTCCCACCTTTTGCTAAGTAATGAGCATGTCCACGGTGAGTACTAACAACGAAATCATTTTTTTTAATGGATAGGGAAAATGCAGCTGGAATAGATTCTTGTCCCGTAGATAAATGTACTGGGCAGCGCATTTTACCTTCGGGGTAGCGACGAGAAATTTCTTCTTCAACCATCCTTATTCGATACATTTGATGAAATAGATTTAGAGAATTTTCAATGGAGTTTGAATTTATGGGATGAACCAAAAGAAGTCCCCATTATAATTTACATCCTTAAAGAACTTGATCCACTCATCAACTGACATAATAGTTTTTGCAGTTAAATTCCAGGCATACATTCGTTCTTTTTCTTCATTATTTCGATAGGCATCAACAGTAATGAATGATTTACCACGACTAACACGCTCTATTTCCTGTAATGCCTTTCCACATTCTTCGCGCTCAAGATTGTGTATGGTATTGATAGAGACAACTGCATCAAAAGCATTATCAGGAAAAGGAAGTTGCGTTGCATTAGCAACCTGTAAGTGAGGTTTCATATCGTCTATAGCATTTTCAATTGCATAGTCAGAAATATCAATTCCCTTGACGTTTATACGAGGAATTAGCGTTGTAAGATCATGCAACATAAAGCCCTTAGCACAACCTACATCCAATAAAGAAGATTTCTCTGTTAAATTCCAATATTGTTTAAAGGTTGGCATCACTGGTTGCCAAAATCGTGGCATGTAGTTAAATCCGCCGTAACCATGATTTCTGTCCCCGTCAAAAAATTCACGACCAAATTTCCTAGCAATAGATCTATCTGCCTCATTTTTAGATGAAAGCCGTTCTTCTAAATTACGCTTTGCTTTTGGATAATTTTCTAATAAATCTATTTCTTGTCCCATACTTCTCCTATTTTTTTACGGCTTATGTTGATAATCAAATATTTCTTTTTTTAAAACCTCAAAGTTTTCTTTGGCCCATGAAATACATTCATCTAATCCTTGTTCTAGATCAGTTTGATCCTTCCATCCCATTTCTTCCCTTAACTTGGCACTATCAAGTTGGTATGCAGAATCTTTCCCTGCTCGTTCTCCTACTATTTCAACGTGATCCTTAAATTTTACATTTAATTTTATGCAGATACGCTCAACTAAATCTCGAATTGAAATTATCTCATTAGTCGATATATGGTAAGTGTGCCCAATTTTCCCTTGCTCCATAATTTTCCAGGTAGCGTTTGATACATCGTCCATATGTATAAAAGATCTAGTGGACACACCACCACCATGTAACTGTATTTTTTTCCCAAGTAAAATATAGAGAATAGTGCGCGGAATAATTCGATATAGTTGTTGCCCTGGACCATAAACGTTAGCCGCACGAGTTGTCACCACAGGAAATTTATATGCATTATAAAAAGTTTGTAAGCTCATATCCGCTGCTGCCCTTGAAACTGCATAGGGAGTACTAGGGTTAAACCGAAAATTCTCATCCACAAAACCACTGCAAGAACCATAGACTTCTGGAGTAGAAATATGAACATAACGTTTTAAAAATTCACATTTTCTAAGCTCGTCATGGAGCTTTATAGTTGAAACCACATTTGTCATAAACCAATCAGCAGGAGATAACCAGCTCTCTCCAACCATACTTTGAGCTGCAAAATTAACTATATATGATGGCTTCAGATCATTTACAAGAACAATAATTTCTTTTAAATTTTTATTTATATCTAATAAGTGAAAATTAAATTTACTTTGCTCGCTCCATTTATAAGGTAAAAAAGCACTGTTAGATTCTTTGGAACGACTAATGCCTGTGACATTTACCCCTTTTTGTAATGCATACTCTGAAAAGGTAGCCCCAGAAAACGAATTACTTCCTATTATAAAGATATTGTCCAATTAGATTCTACTCATAAAAAAAATTATAGATGGTAGCTTCATAACAAAATTATACCTCTTAGGCTACTTTAAGTAATAAGTAATCGTTTAGCTTAATTTTATTAAGACCAAGGCATAGTTAGTTTTGTACTAATGAACAAGCTACCTTCATTGTAACTTACAGGCATATCATCAAGGTGGATAACTTTTTTCCAATTTATTTTTTGAGAGAATAAGTTAACCCCTAATGAATTGAAATGATTAAATATAGCCAATGCATTGTCAGATGTACCAACCTCAACAATTGCATCTGTTGATTCCCAATGTTTAGAATTGGTAGCTAAAAGGATTACTTTTTCTTGTCCTTCTGCATCTATCTTTACGAAATCAGAATTTGACATAATAACTTCAATGCTTTCAACATCAACCTCAAAAGTTTCAAGGTCCCCATAAGGACTGGGCTTGGCTCCGGCTAAGTGATTACCGGTAGTGTTACCTAATACCCTAATAAATTCTAATTTTCCAGGTTTATCAGAAACAGCTTTTTCCTCGACTTTAGTATTTTTTATGGCATTTAAATCTAAATTTCTTTTTAAAATTTTAAGGTGTGTGGGGTCTGGCTCATAAGCAACAACATCAAAATCACAACGACTCATCATAATGCTGTGGATACCTAGGTTAGCTCCAATATCAGCTGTAGCTTTATAGCGATTACGATTTGCCCAATAAAAACTGAAAATAATAAGTTCGTCTAAGCCAAATAAATCTAAAGAATCAATTGCCCCCATTTTAAAATAAGGAAATATTAAGCTTCCAAAATTACCAATATTGATTGCTGTATTATCTTCTGAAGATAGCTTACTATTTTTTACACATGTCTTTGCGGCATTATCTAAAATTTTATATAGATTACTGCATCTAGAATGATGCATAGTTACTTCTGGTAATACCTCAATGATTTGGTTAATCAAAATTAATAAACCTTATAAAATAAACGTTGAAATTTTAACATATACACGAATTGAGTTAGACTATATTTTTACGTTTAATTTTAGACATAATTTCATTATATATTTACAAACTTTAGAATCTTATCCGCATCATCATTTTCCCAAATCCACTGCTGATCAGTAGTAGAAAAAGCAAGTGGTTCTCCAATATCAATACCTATGGTTCTTTTTAGATGACTGGCAGAAGTAGCTGATACCTCCTCGGTAAGTATTTTAAACATATGGTACCTGCAATCAGAAAACATTAAGAGTGTAGAAGTACCATTTTGAATACAAAGATTATCAGCTGATTTTTCATATAAAGCCAATCTTAAATCTATATCCATAACTGCTGGGGCGTATATCTCCCAATCGTATTTAGCAAAATCTTGATCACCCATATAATCATCAAAGTCTGGTATAACAATCGGCCTAAATTTCATTTTTTTTAATTCTAGATAGACCTTGTACCATTCACTTAAATTAGAATTTCTAAGAGGCTCAAATTTTGAAGTCCTTAATGTGATTGTAATGACGTTATCGTTGAAAACAGTATTTATTAGGTCTTTAGCCCCCTCAGAAGACCTAAAGGGCCTTAGATTGATTTCTTTGTTATTATAAAAAGGTTCAAGGTCAATAATACCGATTGGCATAGTCCATGTAGTATCTTGAGGGTGAGGCGGGTAGCCCCCAGGAAAAGCAGGAAATTTAATTTCTTCTAATGGTTTTTTAACCATATCCAAGTTAGAAACTTGTGGAATTAAAAAAGGCAGTCTACTGAGAATGTGTTTAACTCGCCAATCTTTATGAGTTTCAAGTAACTTATGATCCCTATAAGTCTTCTTTCTAAATCTGTCGCAGACAATAGTGACACTCATGGATTCATGTTTAATAGATTGCCTTACCGCATTAGCAAGAACTAAATACGTGGCAAAATCAAATGTGCATGGCCCATATTTTAGGTCATAGTAAGTATTTAAATTCATTTTAATTTCTCAAGATGTTTCAAGACATTAATGGCATCATCATTTTTCCAAATCCACTGCTGATCAGTAGTGGAAAATTTAGGTGATTCATTAATATCAATACCTATTTGATTTTTTAGCCAACTAGGAGAAGTAGCTGATCCCTCCTCGGTAATTATTTTAAACATATGGTACCTGCAATCAGAAAAAATTAAGAGTGTAGAAGTACCATTATTAATGCAAAGATTATCAGCTGATTTTTCATATAAAGCCAATCTTAAATCTATATCCATAACTGCTGGGGCGTATATCTCCCAATCGTATTTAGCAAAATCTTGATCACCCATATAATCATCAAAGTCAGGTATAACAATCGGCCTAAATTTCATTTTTTTTAATTCTAGATAGACCTTGTACCATTCACTTAAATTAGAATTTCTAAGAGGCTCAAATTTTGAAGTCCTTAATGTGATTGTAATGACGTTATCGTTGAAAACAGTATTTATTAGGTCTTTAGCCCCCTCAGAAGACCTAAAGGGCCTTAGGTTGATTTCTTTGTTACCAAAATAATTTTTAAGAAGTTTAAATCCGTATGGCATAGTCCATGTGGTATCTTGAGGGTGAGGCGGGTAGCCCCCAGGAAAAGCAGGAAATTTAATTTCTTCTAATGGTTTTTTAACCATATCCAAGTTAGAAACTTGTGGAATTAAAAAAGGCAGTTTACTGAGAATATTACCAACTCGCCATCTCTTATTAAATTCTGGTGTATCTAAGTCTCTGTGAGTGTGGAGTCTAAACTTGTCATAAACAATAGTGACACCCATGGATTCATGTTTCATAGATTGCCTTACTGCATTAGCAAGAACTAAATACGTGGCAAAATCAAATGTGCATGGCCCATATTTTAGGTCATAGTAAGTATTTAAATTCATTTTAATTTCTCAAGATGTTTCAAGACATTAATGGCATCATCATTTTCCCAAATATAGTTCTGGCCAGTAGTAGAAAAAGGAAGTGGTTCTCCAATATTAATACCCATGGTTTTTATGTGATGACTGGCAGTAGTGGCTGATACCTCGGTAATTATTTTAAACATATGGTACCTGCAATCAGAAAACATTAAGAGTGTAGAAGTACCATTATTAATGCAAAGATTATCAGCTGATTTTTCATATAAAGCCAATCTTAAATCTATATCCATAACTGCTGGGGCGTATATCTCCCAATCGTATTTAGCAAAATCTTGATCACCCATATAATCATCAAAGTCAGGTATAACAATCGGCCTAAATTTCATTTTTTTTAATTCTAGATAGACCTTGTACCATTCACTTAAATTAGAATTTCTAAGAGGCAAAAATTTTGAAGTCCTTAATGTGATTGTAATGACGTTATCGTTAAAAACAGTATTTATTAGGTCTTTAGCCCCCTCAGAAGACTTAAAGGGCCTTAGATTGATTTCTTTGTTATTATAAAAAGGTTCAAGGTTAGTAACACCGTATGGCATAGTAAATTTAGTATCTTGAGGGTGAGGCGGGTAGCCCCCAGGAAAAGCAGGAAATTTAATTTCTTCTAATGGTTTTTTAACCATATCTAAGTTAGAAACTTGTGGAATTAAAAAAGGCAGTTTACTGAGAATATTATCAACTCGCCATCTCTTATTAAATTCTGGTGTATCTAAGTCTCTTTGAGTGTGGAGTCTAAACTTGTCATAAACAATAGTGACACCCATGGATTCATGTTTAATAGATTGCCGTACTGCATTAGCAATAACTAAGTAAATTAAAAAATCAAATGTGCATGGCCCATATTTTAAGTCATAGTAAATATTTAGTTTCAATTTTTTATCCGAGGGCTGGTAAATTTTGAGCTATTCAACGTTAAAATTCTATCATATTTTAAAAATAGACAGGTTCTATTTATGGCTGGAATGTTTGATTATAATGATCGTGCATGAAAGTAAATTGGATGTAAAACCTAATTGAATCATCAGGCCCTAATTATCCTACATTAGAATTACATAATGCCCCACTTGATATTTAACTTAGTTTTAATTTGTTACTAATCAAAATATAAGTGTTAATTATTTTGTGGTGTTATTGCTATATTGAAATAAATTTTATTTTTTATTTTTTAATTCAATGTTTCTAAATTCTAGGATTGTCATTACAACTCCAACAATTGCAAGAACAAAGCAAAAAAAACCTGTAAAAAAAAGTAATTGATCAGCCATAATTATCCCTTTCTAGCAATAATTTTAAAATAAATTGCAAAAGTTAAAATTGATGGAATCCAGGTTGCAGTAAATAATGCTTCCTGTTTTGTATCAGCACCCTGAAACCATAGAAATGCAGTAGTTACAAATGCTACGGCTACTGAAATTAAAATACATATGTCTGATGTCTTTATCATAATTATTTCTCTCTATTTAAAAATTTAATCTTCATTCCAAAAAGCCCAAGAAGCTATTAATAAAAGAATCACTGCTAATGATGCATGTGCTCTTATACTAGTTTCTTGTGGCAGCTCTATTAAAAATGGGACTATATTGGTCATACCAAGTAGAAGCCAAATTACTGCTAATATTGCCAGGAAAATGGCAACCTTCCCAATTTTTCTTTTCATACAGTCCTTTTTGTTTAGGTAAGTGACTTAAATAGCCTGTACATGCATTGTATGCTAAATTAAATCAGTATGATTATGCTTGAGACATATTTGATGTCAAGCCAAAATTAGATTTGGTAATTCTACTTTCTAATAAATCTTCTTAAGACTGAAGAAAAAGAGCTTTTTGTGTATAAAAAAATAATTAATAATAATACAATAAATATACTTGGCTTTTCCAGGAATAACTCAGATCCTACTTTCTTTCTTGGCTTATTTTTTAAAATATAGCTTACAAAACTGTTTGAGAAATCCCCCTTAATATATTTGGCATTTATTTGACCCGCAATTTCTAATAGATAATCTTCGTATAGTTTTGATAAGTAACGGTCATATTCTGCAGATGCAACTGAAGGATCTGGTTCATCTTTACCGCTATCAATGTTTCGTGAGCCAGTTGCGCCAGGTAATGAGTCATATATATCAGAACCCCAAAACCCCACTAGCATATTTCTTGAGTTATACCTTGGAACAGGAACCTGCTCAGACCCACCAATTCCAACAAAAATTATTTCATCACCTAAATTAAAATTATCTAAATTTACTCTATTTATTGCGTTAACCTTAGGTGCCTCGTCGCCATCTGTAAAGAAAAGAATTTTAGAGGGAAAATTAAGGCTGTCCTGCATTTTTGCCGCAGACTTTACACCAAAAGTTATCCTTGAATTTCCTTTCCAAGCCATCCTCCACTCAAGTTTATCAATGGTGTCAATAAGTTCATCATAATTTTTACATTTCTCTACGGGCTCTACAATAGATGCAACATTATCAGCAGCAAATATATTAATGCTAAAAAAACTTCCACATTCAGAAGAGTTAATAATATTTTTTATTAATAATTTAGTGTATTCAATTCTAGAAATTTCATTATCCATGTAAGTTAAATCCTTAGCATTCATAGATTGACTGACATCAACCAAAAGCATGTAGCTATTAATAGATTTTTTTAACTTAAGCATTGGATTATTAATTGCGACTAGACAAAGAAGAGCGCTAATTAAAAGAACCAGTAACTCCTTCTTGTTTTTAATTAGGCTAATTAATTTTGACTTCATGGAAGCCCAATTGGAATGCTACTTAGTTCTTGAACAGCTTGCTCCGAAATAATTTTAGAAGGCTCTTTTGGCATAGATGAATACAAAATACTTAAATTAAACTTTGCTGATTCATTTAGAGGATTTATCGCAAGGGCTTTCTCGAAAGATATTATAGCGCTTTGTAACTTTTGAAAGTTTTCTATTGTCAATTTACCATCATCGCTTAGGGGTTTGGAAAGTGCATCACGAAGGTAGACAGTTCCTATATTAAAATAAATTACATCAATAATATTAGTACTTGGATACAACTTTAGAAGAACATTGTATTTCTCTATAGCATTATCGTACTCACCTTGCTTCCCTAATAAATATGCAGAAGAATATAAACTAAGCTCTTCATAATTATCATTAGTAATTAACTCATCATTGATAATTTTATTGGTAATCTCACGCAATTCCTTTATTTTATTAAGCTCATATAACGAAATAAATATTGTTATTACTAGTATAAAAATAAACACAATGCTATTTAAATTCAGTACTTTTTTAATGATAAACATACGTTATATCCTAAAATTTTTAATTACAATTAACAAGAGTAGTAAAGAGAATAATATTCTTAAAAGTAGTGGATTATAATCCTTACCAGGAATATTTTTTTCAATTTTAATTGGTCTCTTCTCCTTAGAATCAATATCCTTTATAGCCCCTGAGAGAGCGTCCGGGTTCTCGGCTTCATAGGCCTTATATTCAGTATTAAGAGACTTGAAAAATGAATCTAATTTAATGACTGTTGGCTCTCGGTCCTTAGGATAGCTATTACCAGAAAACAAACTCACATCATTGGGTTCTTTTATGATTATCCAATATAAATTAATTTTTTTCTCAGAAAAAATTGTGGATATTTTATTCTTTACTCTCTTCGAAATTTTACCTGCCCCATCTGATAATAATACCAATGCCTGGGAGCCTGTAGTCTCAATTTCACCAAACATAAATAATCCAGAACTAATCCCAGAGCCAATATTTGTTTGGTTTACTGAGGATTTAGTAGCCGCATCAATGGCTGCGTAGGTGTAGCTTCTATTTTTTGTTATTTTAGACCCATATAAAGCTGAATTCGAAAATCCTACAACACCAATCATATCTAATGGACGTTTACTGATGAATTTTTTTAAAATTCGCCTTGCTGCAAGTGACTTTATCTCAGATTTATTTATATCATCACCTCCAATAAATGGCTTCGCCATACTTACACTTCTATCAATAACAAAAACTAATTGCGCCCCTTTACCGACCTGAGTAATGGTAGAAGAGTTAGTCCATGGATTAGCCAGTACTAAGATTAAAGTTACAATAATTAAGGACATAATTATTTTAGTCAGGAAATTAATTTTTTTTGAAAAATTATCCTGATGGAATACATCAATATTGCTTATTAGAAATTTATCAGACACTGAAATTATAAAAGGTAACGCGGCTAGTGGAAGTAAAAGAAGCCAATATGGTCCTATGAAGCTCATTTAAACTTTTCTTTCAATTGCTCTAAGAATTTTTGTAAAGCTATAAATCTCACTAAATCTTAATTTTGAAAAAAATGTCTTTGTCGAGTATATTTCAATTGAGGAAAGATTAATAAAAATCTTAATTGCTCCCTTAATCTCTTGGTATTTAGTGTTTTGAGCAAGTAATTCTTCATAATTTGAGCTGTCTATATTTTTCTTAAAAGTCTTATTGAATGCATCAGTTAGAATTAAAATTGATTCAACATAGTTATCCTTCTCATTCTTTTTATGTAATTTTTTTATTTTTCTATGTGCTTTTGCGAAAGGCCCATTCATTCTTGATAATAGTGGTATGTCTATATTTTTATATAATAGAATTAATGATGTTATAAAAATAACCCCACATAAAATACTAAAATACATCGTTTCCACTCTATCAAGTGAAGGCTTTTCTTGGTCGATAGAGTTAAGTAAAATACTGTTAAGCCTGGATTGAGCAACTCTTGTGAACCAATAATTTTGTATTGGCATCACAACATTTTCATTATTTATTTTATACTTATGAGCTGGTAGCATATGACTACCCCCCTTTGATTTTAGATAAATTTGATAAATTATTTTATTTATAAATATATACTTATCTGCTTCCAAACTAATGCTGTTCGTCTGACTTATTAATTTTAAATCTTTATTTTTTTTTAAAATTAGTTTTGGAGTCTTTATAAACTTTGTATCTGTAATTATTTTATCTTCTATCTCGATTAGATCTCCTAGCTTGAAACCGTATTTCGTATTTAAAATTGAATTCTTTTTTTCATAGGTCACTGAATTTGCCATGAAACTTATTGATATTAAAATAAGTAAAACGTAAATTTTTTTCATATGTAAGTACTAACGAAGTATTTTTGTATGTTCTCAATGTCAATCTGCTCTTTGACTACTATCTGCTTCAATTGTTTTTTTGAGAAAATTTGAAAAATTTTATCTTTTGTATTTTTATAATCATCTAATATTTTTTCTTTGATACTTGGCCTCAAGAATATTTCATGTTCTATGTTTGATTCTGAGTCTATGAATTTCCTAAATCCATATCTTGGTAGCCTCTTGATTTCTCCTTCAGAGGAAATAAACAATGGAATAACATGATGGCTTGATAAATGACTGAGTATTTTCTCAATTTTACCTAAGGGATAGTGAAAATCAGATATCCAAAATATTAGAGATTTTTCTTCAGGTAAATATTTATTTATGTCTTCTGCGGCATTACTTGAGGATTTATTTGAATTCAATTCAACTTCATCTATCCATTGGTTGATATATTGAAGATTATCTCCAGGCTCCAGCATAAATTTATTTGTGATGACGTCGTTATAACAAAGCATACTGAATTTATCACCTTGCTCTATGGCTGATGCTGCAATTATTTTTGATAAATCTTTGACTATTACATTATTTTTTTTGACCACAGACATTGAGCTTGAGGTATCACATAGGGCAATCAAATTAATTGGGTTATTTAAATTGTATGTTTTTACGAATATATTTTCATAGGGATCGGTAATTGAATTTTTAATATCAAGTCGAGTCAAATCGGGATGGTCATTAAAATTTTTTGACCCACTATACTCAAAGTCATTACCTATTTTGGAGCTTAGGTTGTTTCCATACCTATTATTTTTTGAGCGCCAGGATACAGAGTAGGAAAATTGAGTTGTTTTCAATTTTATCTATCCTAATTCTGGGGTTGGAACTTTTAATAGAATCTCTTTTGAAAATTCCTTAAGTAATTCTATTCTATTATTCTCGTAAATTCGGCTAAGGACTAGCCTGTGCGCCATAACTTCATGAAAAATATCATTGATATCAATTGGCTCAATATAAGTTCTGTTGTTTAACCATGCATTAACTTTGGCTGCCTTAATAAGCATAATCATCCCTCTTGGACTTGCTCCAGCAATAATGAAATCATCCATGTCTACTTCTTTGATATTGATGCCAAATTTCTTTGGATTCTCAGTAGCCAGCCATAAATTCTCAACATAGTTTTTTATATGATCGCTAGCTTGTATTGCATACTGTATTGCCTCAGACACTGCATTTAGTTCTTTACAGTCAAATTTAGGCGCTGGAATATCACCTACTAATTTAGCAGTATTTTGAAATTTACTGTCGAAGATTATTGAATCTCGTAACTCTTTATCTTTAGGGGCCTGAATTGAGATTTCCATCATGAATCTATCCCTAGCTGCAGCAGGAAGCTCAAAGGTTTCATTTTTCTCTACTTGATTACGGTCTGCGAAAACAACCATATTTGGCAAGTAAACATCCTTGTTAAACGCACTAATTGATTGTTCTGCCATCGCTCTTAAGAGTAGGGAATGTACTTGTGGTCTTGCCCTATTAATTTCATTAAAAAAGAATATTGATAAATCTTCGCCTTTTTTAAGAAGAGGGCCATTTGATATGCTTGGTTTTCCTTCACTATTTATAGATGCATGATAAATAATATCATTCGGCATTAAATCGACTGTTCCTTCTACCCGTTCGTACTCTCCGCCAATTAGTTTTGTGATGATTTGTAGAAGAGTTGTTTTCCCAACACCTACGCCTCCCTCTAGCAATACATGCCCCCTTGCAAATAAACTAATAATAATAAGTCTAACTGCTTTTTCTTGACCAAGAATGCATCTATTTGCATCTATTTGGATTTTTTCAGCATAATTACGCCAATCTTCAATTTTTGGTATTGATTTACTATCAGGACCATAACTGGGGGTTAGTAAAGTATTTTTTGTTGTTTTTTCAGCCACATCTAAACCCTTTTTTTTGGTTAATATTCCTTTACTCTTCTATGAGACCCATTTATTATAACAACAATCAAATAGGCCGATTTTTTTAATTCATTATTATTTTCTTAATTTCCTGTGCCATCATAAATCCTGCTTCGAAAGCATTTTCAACCCTACCATGTGTTAACCAGTCCCCGCAAGCGGCAAGCTTATTATCATAATCAATTAATAAGTCTGATTGGGTCTGTTTGCTTATATTCGCAAAGTGCCAGGCTTGGAGGCCGACATGGTCTGCATTACTAGTATCATGGCCTATGATTCTTGATGTTTCTTTGTTTAGATACGACATAACACTTTGAGAGTCTTCAGACAAATGTTTTTCTGCCCATGCATTTGTTGAGTGAATTAACATAGAGAATGCTTTTCCTCTGTTTGGTTTTGAGCTATTAAGTGAGATCCAGCTTATATCTGCGTCTCTTATAAGAGCTGCATCCCATAATAATGGAATAGGCTTCTTAAATCCAAGCATCAATGAAAAACATCCCACCATTTTTTTATCAAGCAAATCTTTATGATACTTAAAATAGGCTGGGAGAATTTCTGCAGATTGTATTGCTGGAGCAGTAGATATAACCCAATCAAATTTACCTAAATTATTCGAATTATCGTCAAATAATTCCCAATCATTGGCGGTATTCTTAACCACTTTACTGGCTCGGGTGTTTAATTTTATATTAAGATCTCTAGACAAATATTCAGCAATTGAATTCATCCCAGGGCTCCCAACGTAATGAGGGTATTCTGTGCCCCAAGTAATAGTTCTTAATACTTTATTATCTATGAATTCAGCAAAGCGAGCATCCCACCGTTTGATTATATTATTTTTGATTAAAGGCTCGATAAATTCCTTAAAATTTGAACCTTTGGCAGTAAAAAATTGAGCCCCATGATCAAACTCGTATGGATAAGAGCGACGAAAAGCCATTCTTCCTCCTACCCCTCGACTTTTTTCAAAGACCGATACTTTGGCAATCTTTTTAAGATTTTTTGCGATAGTTATTGCTGAAATACCAGCGCCAATGATAGCGATTCTCATTTTTTAAATATTAGCCATACTACAAGAACTATGACTGCGATACCCATTCCGATTATATTTATATCCATTAACATTTTTAGCCTTCTAGTTATTGATATTGAAAAAACATACTCTAGATGTAACAAAACCCTTTTAAAGGGTTTTGAAATTTTTAGTGGCGGAGAGCGAGGGATTCGAACCCTCGATACAGTTATAAACCGTATGCTTCCTTAGCAGGGAAGTGCTTTCGACCACTCAGCCAGCTCTCCTATTTATATCGGCGTAACGATACGTTAAATAAATATAAAAATCAATGAGGCCTAAGCCTTCTCTAATTCAAATATTTTATGTAGCGCTTTGACGGCTACATCTAGCATTTTTTCTTCTAAGATAATTGAAATTTTAATCTCACTGGTTGATATAGTGCTTATATTGATACTTTCATCTGAAAGTGTTTTAAACATTTTACTTGCTACACCTGCATGAGATCGCATCCCAACACCAACAAGAGATAATTTAGCAATTTTATCATTACTAATAACTTCTCTTGGATGTATAGCATCTTTAACTTTTGTGTCAATAATTTCTAGCGTAGTTTTTAAATCCTTTTTATTTACTGTAAACGTGAAGTCTGTAGTGCCATCTTTACTAACGTTTTGAATAATCATATCAACGTCAATATTGGCATCAGCAATAGGACCTAATATTTGATAAGCAATACCGGGTGTGTCGGGCACCCCAAGAATATTGATTTCAGCTTCATCTCGATTAAAAGCTATTCCAGAGATTATTGGATCTTCCATTTTTTCATCTTCCTCAAAGGTAATAATTGTCCCTTCTCCATATGCATCAAAGCTGGATAGGACCCGTAGTTTAACTTTATATTTTCCGGCAAATTCAACAGATCGTGTTTGCAAAACTTTTGATCCTAGACTTGCCATCTCAAGCATTTCTTCAAAAGTAATTGATTTTAGTCTTCTTGCTTCTTTTACAACACGAGGGTCAGTAGTATAAATTCCATCTACATCTGTATAAATTTGACATTCGTCAGCCTTGATTGCTGCTGCAATCGCCACTGCTGTAGTATCTGAACCACCTCTACCAAGAGTAGTAATATTTCCAAACTCATCAACACCCTGGAAGCCTGCAATCACAACAACATTCCCAGCATCTAAATCTTGCCTAATAACCTTCTCATCAATTTTTAGAATTCTTGCTTTGGTGTGAGCATGATCCGTCAGAATTTTTATTTGATAGCCCGAATAACTTTTAGCAGGTATACCGATATTTATAAGGGCTAATGCGGTTAATCCAGCAGTTACCTGCTCACCTGTCGAAACTATAGCGTCTAATTCTCTTGGATTAGGGTACTCCATCATATCCTCTGCAAGTCCGATGAGCTTGTTTGTTTCTCCCGACATCGCGGAAACCACCACAATAATTTGGTGACCTTCTTTTTTGAATTTGGCAACTCGTTCCGCCACAGCATTAATTCGATCACCGTTTGCTACAGAGGTACCACCAAATTTTTGGACAATTAAAGACATAATTTATTTACTTAGATTTTCTTGAACGTTAGACAAAGCAGCATCAACCATTGAAATATTAGTTCCGCCTGCCATTGCCATATTTTTTCTTCCGCCGCCTTTTCCGTTAACTGACTCACCTAGATATTTTGCAATTTCACCTGCATCAATCTCACTTGTTAAATCATCTGTCACTCCAACAGCAAATGAAGCTTTACCTTCATTAATAGAGGCCAATATTATAACGGCTGTTTTAAGTTTATTCTTTAAATTATCAATCATTTCTCGAAGTTGATTCGGACCTTGATTATCTAAAGTTTTTGCCAAATATGAAAATGATTTTATTTTTATAGTTTGACTCAGCAATTCGTCCCCTTCAGAGCTTGCAAGCTTGGATTTTAATTGATTGATTAGTTTTTCACTGTTTTTAATTTGCGATAAAAGTTGTTCCGCTTTTATAACGATGTCATTGGGGCTCGTATTTAATTTTTTTGACAGACTTTCTATTAAGGTATTTTTTTCTTTTAACATATTTAAAATATTAATACCTGTCGTGGCTTCAATTCGACGAATTCCAGAGGATATTCCTGATTCAGATTGAATCTTAAACAGACAAATATCCCCTGTTTTTTTTACATGCGTTCCGCCACAAAGCTCTCGACTGTTTCCAATATCTAGGACGCGAACTTTTTCTCCATACTTCTCGCCGAAGAGCATCATAGCCCCTTCTTTTTGAGCTTCTTCTATGTCCATTATCTTGGTCACAGTATTTTTATTTTTCATTATCTCGCTATTCACTATGTCTTCAATTTTATTAATTTCATCTAGCGATAATGATTTTGGGTTTGAAAAATCAAAACGTGTTCTGGCTGCAGACACAAGAGACCCTTTTTGCTGCACATGATTGCCGAGTGTAATTTTTAATGCCTTATGAAGAAGGTGGGTCGCTGAATGATTTCTTTTAATATCATCTCGATTTTTAGAGTCAATAGAGGCATCTAATGCCTGATTTATTTTAATTACTCCACTACCAACTTTCCCCCAATGACCAAATACATCTTTTTTTATTTTGTAGGTGTCTAAAACTATAAATACTCCTGCTTTTGATTCTAATATTCCAATATCACCTACTTGCCCACCTGATTCTGCATAAAAAGGAGTTCGATCTAGTATCACTAAGCCCTCATCATCTTTATTGAGTTCAGTTACTGGTTCATCGTCTTTAAATATTCCATTTACCTTTACTTCAGATTCTGTTTTATCATACCCGAGGAAGATAGTTGCTGGCCCACTATAGTTTAAGGAAGCTTTATTTTTAAATTTTCCAGCCTCTCTCGCTCTTCTCTTTTGAATGTTCATGGATGTATTAAATTCATCCTCATCAACCTTAATTCCATTTTCTCTGCAAATATCTGCAGTTAGATCCAAGGGGAATCCGAATGTATCATGAAGCTTAAAAGCAAACTCCCCAGAAAGAAGCTTTAATTTTTTACTGTTGATATTTTTAATTTCTTCCTCAAGACTGCTCATACCATTTTCAATCGTTTCAAAGAATCGCTCTTCTTCCATTTTTATTTCAGATTCTATCTTTTGAGATTGCGAATCTAAAATCGGATATGTGCCACCCATTGCTGAGTTTAATACAGTGACTAACTTATAAAAGAATGGAGCCCTAGCTTTCAACTTATAGCCATGTCTAATTGCTCGGCGGATAATTCTTCTCAGTACATATCCCCGACCTTCATTTGATGGGATAACTCCATCACTAATTAAATATGTAGTAGCACGAATATGGTCAGCTAAAACCTTTAGTGATGGATGGCTGGTATCTTGTGTCTTTGTTATTTCAGAGGCATGCTTAATAAGCACTTTAAATATATCAATTTCATAGTTTGAATGTACATTTTGAAGTATGGCTGTGATTCTTTCTAACCCCATCCCGGTATCAACCGAAGGCTTAGGTAATGGATGCATAACACCATTTTTATCTCGATTAAATTGCATAAATACTAAATTCCATATTTCTATAAAACGATCACCGTCTTCAGTCGTTGATCCGGGCGGCCCTCCTGCAATATCTTTTCCATGATCATAAAATATTTCACTACATGGGCCACAGGGCCCAGTATCGCCCATCATCCAAAAATTATCAGAGGCGTACCTACTACCTTTATTGTCACCTATACGAATAATTTTCTTATCAATTAAGCCAATTTTATCCGACCAAATTTTATAGGCCTCTTCATCATCCGCATAAATAGTTACTAGTAATTTTTCTTCTGGGATATGATAGATTTTAGTTAGAAGCTCCCATGCGTAAGTAATAGCATCTTCTTTAAAATAGTCTCCAAAGCTAAAATTTCCTAACATCTCAAAGAAGGTATGATGCCGCGCGGTATACCCAACATTCTCCAGATCGTTATGTTTTCCGCCAGCCCGCACACATTTTTGGCTTGATGCAGCTTTGACATAATTTCTCTTTTCCAGACCTAGAAACGTATCCTTAAATTGATTCATTCCTGCATTTGTAAAAAGAAGTGTAGGGTCTTCTTGGGGAACTAGACTACTAGATTCGACAATATGATGCCCTCGCTCTTTAAAATAGCTTAAAAAGGTAGCTCGTATCTGTTGGCTAGTTAAATTTTTCATATATATTCAATTGACTTACCAGATAAAATTTTTTGGATAATAAATGGGTCAATTCCCCTTCCTTGAAGAAATCTTATCTGCTTAACTTTTTCTTGATTATCAGCAGGAAAATCTTTGAATTTTTTTTTCCATATCCCCTGAGCCAGCTTAAACTCCTCTGACCTTATAGAATCGATTGCATGACTAATAATCTTTTCGTCCACTCCCTTTGATTTTAATTCATAGGCAATCTTCTTAATACCAAATTTATTTTTTTTTGAGAAAATAAATTGTTCGGAAAATCGCTTGTCAGATAACCATGAGTTACTTTCAAGCTCGCTGAGCATAGCTTCGATATTGTCTTTATCAATACTAAGAGACTCTGCATATTCAGAAATCTTCTGCCTAAGTTCTGCCCTGGAATATTCTCTTTTCCCTAAATAATAAAGCGCTCTTTTTTTTAAGGAGACTAGTGGATGTTGATTAGGTTTCGTCAGTTTCTATTTTCCCCTTGTCTTTTTCTTCAGCAACGACTTCAGTTTTAGTTAGGATTGAATTGTTGCGAATAGCATCTTCTATTTCTTTAGATATTTCTGGATTTTCTTTTAGATACTCACGAACGTTATCTTTACCTTGCCCAATTTTTTCTCCTTTGTACGCATACCAGGAGCCAGACTTTTCTATTAGATCTAGAATCACCCCTTGTTCAATAATTTCACCTTCTAATGAAATGCCTTCTCCGTAAAGTACATCGAAAACAGCCTGTCTAAAGGGTGGCGCAACTTTATTTTTTACTACCTTGACTCGTGTTTCTGCCCCGATGATCTCATCTCCTTTTTTGATGGCACCAATACGGCGAATATCTAATCGGACAGAAGCATAAAATTTAAGAGCATTACCACCCGTTGTAGTTTCCGGATTACCAAACATAACGCCAATTTTCATTCGAATTTGATTGATAAATATAACCATGGTATTTGTTTTCTGAATGGTGCCCGTTAATTTTCGGAGTGCTTGCGACATAAGCCTTGCCTGAAGACCCATATGAGAGTCACCCATATCTCCTTCAATTTCAGCTCTAGGTGTTAGGGCAGCAACGGAATCAATAACGATGATATCAACAGACCCACTTCTCACGAGCATCTCTGTGATCTCTAGTGCTTGCTCTCCAGTATCAGGCTGAGAGACTAATAAATCTTCAATATTAACCCCTAATTTAGCGGCATATTGTGTGTCAAGAGCATGCTCCGCATCAATAAATGCTGCTGTACCACCAATTTTCTGTAGCTCTGCTATTACTGACAATGTCAAAGATGTCTTGCCAGAAGATTCGGGCCCATATACCTCAACTACTCGACCCCGAGGTAAACCACCGATTCCTAGGGCAATATCAAGACCTAATGATCCAGTTGATACTGATTGTATGCCTTGAACCACTTGAGTGCCGTCCATTCTCATTACTGACCCTTTTCCAAATTGCTTGTCGATTTGGGCTAATGCCGAGTCTAATGCTTTCTTCTTATTTTCATCCATTTCTTAGGTACCTTTTATTATGTGCTATTTAACTTCTAATTATTTCATATTTGAGGGTTCAACGTAAGCTTCAAGAGAGTATTTAATATAAATAGAACCGCTTTGTTTCTAATCATACTTCTATCTCCTGGAAAATCCGCATGGTAATTGTAGATAATACTTTTTTTATTGCTAATTGCGAAAAAAACAGTACCAACTGGTTTTGATTTTGATCCACCATCTGGACCTGCTACGCCGCTAATACTAATACTTAAATTACCTGATCCATTTGCAATTGCACCAAATGCCATTTCATTTGCCGTTTCTTGGCTGACGGCACCATACGTCTCTAATGTTAAGGGGTTAATTTCCAAACAATCTATCTTTGATTCGTTGCTATAAGTAACAAAGCCTCGATCAAACCAGAGTGAGCTACCTGGAATATCCGTTATTGATTGTGCTAGTAGACCTCCGGTACATGACTCAGCTGTAACTAAAAAGTATCCATTTGCTATGCATTGTTTGCCAAGTGCCTCTGAAAGGGGGTAAATTTCCTTAGAATACATAATCTGTTATTAAATAAATAATTAGTGCCATCAATGCTGCAGCAATATCATCAATCATGACTCCAAAACCACCTGAATAGCGTTTTTCTAACCATGAGATGGGATATGGTTTCCAGATATCAAAGAGCCGGAATAAGGCAAATGCATAAATTAACTGATATAAATTTGGATTAATTAAAATTAGTAATAATAAAAAGGCAGCTATCTCATCGATAACAATACAGGATGGATCCTTAAGTTTTAAAGATTTGCTAGTCACATTTGATGACCAAATACCAAGAATAAAAACCAACACAACAAATAAAAGTTGTAGATAAATATCTGCTTTATTAATGGCTAAAAAAAAGGGAATAGCAACTAAGCTACCTAATGTGCCAGGGGCTTTTTTATAGAGCCCAGTACCAAATCCTAAAGCTATCATGTGATGGGCATTTTTCAGTATAAATTTTTTATTCAGCAAAGTGGTCATACCCTTTTTCTTTGTAATTTAGTAGCTCTCCATCTGGCTCTATAATGGCTATATCTTTTGTTTTAGTCATTGATCCTATGCAGCTTATTTTAATTTTATTATCAGCCGCAAATTTATTTATTTTTTTATGGTTTTTTCTTGGTGCAGTTAGTAATAACTGATAATCATCGCCCCCACTCAATACTAAAGGATAATTCTTAGTATTTCTTATCCATTTTGGCATAGGAAGGCTCTCAATAAAAATATTTGCTCCTAACTCTGATTTATTTAGAATATGATTTAAGTCAGGAATTAGACCATCTGATAGATCAATTGCGCTGTTACATAATGATGCTAGTTTATTCATGTTTACTTTAATGGGTAGAGGTTTTTCTAAGGCTTTTATTGCTTTTTCTATAAGTCTCTTGGGAGCAACAAACTTTCTTTTCTTGTACATTAAGCCTAATGCGGGAAGACCCAGCTCTCCTGTTACCCAGATATCATCATTCAATTTGGCATTGCTTCTAAGAAGCACATTATTTTGTAATACTTCTCCAAGTATACAAATACTTATAGATAGGCTACCTTTTGTAGTGTCTCCACCTATTAGTTCAACCCCATAATTTTTGGCACACTTAAAAAAACCTTTGGAAAAATTTTTTATCCATGCCTGGTTGACTGATGGAACAGATATAGATAAAAGCGCGTACTTTGGATTGCCGCCCATTGATAAAATATCTGAAACATTAACCGCTAAAGACTTCCACCCTAAATTTTCTGGCTCTGTATTTGACAGGAAGTGTGTATCAATATTAAGTGTATCCTGAGATATAACCCAAAACTCTTTTTTGTTTTTTTGGAATAGTGCAGCATCATCTCCAATACCTAGAAAAATTGAAGAAGTTGTTTTTTGAAAATTTTTTTCAATAATCTCAAATTCTTTTAACATAATTTTCTCATTTCTTTTTTGGTCGAAACGATTTCACTACAAACTCATTTGTTTCAATGGATGGAGCTCCTATTAAATCCAGACAATATGGAATAGCTGAAAAAATTCCTGGCACAATTGTTTTATTATATTCATTTTTTAAGCCCTCCAGCGTTTGTTCAATTGATTTTGGTTGCCCAGGAAGATTAACGATTAAAGTTTTCCCCCTAATAACTGCAGTCTGTCTTGAAAGTATTGCTGTAGGAACAAAATTTAGGCTTATTTGACGCATTTGCTCGCCAAACCCTGGCATCTCTTTATCACTAACGCTCAAGGTTGCTTCAGGTGTAATGTCCCTAGGGGATGGGCCCGTACCACCTGTTGTAAAAATAAGATCACACTTCATTGAATCCGAAAATTGAATCAATGTTTTTTTTACAAGTTCAATCTCATCGTTAATAAGTAAGGTTTCTAGGCTAAATTCATCAATTAATGCTTTCTCTAACCAATTAGTGAGTGAGGGAATTCCTTCATCTTTATAAATACCCGCTGAAGCTCGATCACTTATTGAAATCAAACCAATTTTAATGAATCTTTTTTCCAATTTTTTGTCCATTGTGTAATTATATTAAATAATCTTATCACCTTCATGAAGGATCACTATGCTTAAATCAATTACGCCATATTTTTTTCTTACCCTGTTGGCTATTTCATTTTCATCGGTAGCAGAAGAAAATCTCTTTGAGAAAAATTATCAATCTCAAAGCCCAGAAGGGTTTAAATCATTCTCCGAAAATCCTCAGCCTAAAGTTATGAGGGGATGGAAAAAAGAAACTGATAATATAAAAATGCTAGAAAATGGATACGATTTAATGGGAACTTCGGGTTTTGTGGGACAAAATGTGCCGCCAAATTTAGCGCTTAAGCACGCAAAAAAGATTAAAGCAGATATGGTTCTAATATACGATAGGCAAATAAATGAAAATACGCGTGCTACCCAAATTCAAAAAGCAAGGGAAAAGGCGAGGGCAGCTAATCGTATTAAAAACAAAGGCGAGATTACTGAAATAATTATTACAGATGAAGATTTAACTAATTCAAATGCAAAATATGATTTCTATTTAACTTATTGGGTAAAGTTACCTAAACCAACATTTGGCACACATTTTATTAAATTAATATCAGATGCTGAAGATAATTTAGGTGTACAGGTAATCGCAGTGATTAACGGATCTTCTGCTGCAGCTGCTGGAATTAAAAGGGGTGATAATATTGTCTCTGTTAATGGCGCTGCTGTAAATTCTCCTGATGATCTTATTAAAATTATTAGAAAGAACAAGGGAAAATCAATTGATGTTGCGTTCGAAAGAGGTGGCGAGTCAATTAAAGTTTTGGTCTCACTGTGATTTATTGATAATCACTTTAATAGCTTGAAAAAGCTGTCGGTATGATTTTGGTGGTTTATTAGAGACCTTCTCTCTTAAGCTGTTCTGTATGAGCTGCCTAATAGTTTGATTTTCAGAGGACGGGTATAAAGATATAAATTCAGTGATTGCCTCTTTGTCCTCAATCAGCTTATCACGCCATTTTTCAATATAATGATCTAACCGAATCCCTTTTTGTGAGTTTGTTCTTAATTGTTCTATCACAATATATGCCGCAGTCAAATCAATCGCGCGTAAGAGCTTCCCTAAGTATTGTGCTTGCCTATTTTTTGCAGAATTTGATTTAATAGCTTTAAATTCATTTATAGCTTGCTGAATATTAAGCGGGAAATTAAATTTTTTAATTTCATCCGAACTCATCTCTGCAATAGATCGTCCGAGTGCTTGAATTTTCTTTGATTCTTTTTTTAATTCAGTCTTGCTAATGATATTGAGTTCTGGTGAATCCATCTTTGCGGTTAAATACCTTTTTACGACTAAGATTCGGTATCATATCATTTTTAATTAATTAATCTTTTTATGCAAACTCAGATTCTAAGTTTTAATCATGCGAAGCTAACAGACTTTGTAAATATTGCGCTAAAAGCAGCTAAAAGTAACGGTGCTACTAGCGCAGAAGCTGAAATTAGCGTTGCAACCGGCAAGAATGTTTCAGTGAGACTTGGCAATCTCGAGACGGTAGAACATAACAATGATAAAAGTTTAACTCTAACTGTGTATATAGGACAACGTAGAGGTGTTGCATCGACCTCTGATTTTAGCAGTCATGCTATAGATGACTGTGTAAAAGCTGCATGCCAAATTGCAAAATACACAGCAGAAGATAGTGCTTTTGGCCTTCCAGAAAAGTCTCAATTTGCAACTGATACTAAGGAGTTAGATCTATTTCATCGGTGGGACGGGGATGAAGAAAAAATGATTGAAAAAGCATTAAGTTGCGAGGACGCCGCTCTTTCTTTTGATGGCAGAATTGAAAATTCTGAGGGTGCTCAAATGAGTAGCTCTGAATCTATATTTGTTTATGCAAACTCATCTGGTTTCCTAGGGGGCTTCCCTTCGTCAAGGTTTTCATTGGGCTGCTCTGTTGTTGCAAAAGAAAGCAAAGGAATGCAGAGAGATAGTGCGTATAGTTCTGTTAGGTCCTTTAGTGATCTTGAGGAACCAACGTTAATTGGCCATGATGTTGCTCAGCGTGTATTAAAAAGACTTAATTCTAAGCCTATTAAAACTGGGAAGTACCCAGTTATTTTTGAAGCTCCAATTGCGACGTCATTTATTTCTAGCTTGGTATCCGCGATATCTGGGGGGAATTTATACCGTGAAACATCATTTTTGATGGGGTCTATTGGCTCAAAAATTGCTTCTGAGGTACTTACAATTTCAGAAAATCCTTTTTTGCTTAAAGGTAATGCAAGTACTTATTTTGATGATGAAGGAGTTAAAGTTGAACCTAGAATTCTAGTTGAAAACGGTGTGTTAAACGGTTATTTTTTATCAACTTATTCTGCTAGAAGGTTAAATATGCAAACAACTGGAAATGCTGGTGGAGCACATAATCTAATTGTCCATCCTTCTGGCGGTGATTTAGAGGGCTTAATTAGTGATATGGGCACAGGGTTAATTATCACAGAGCTTCTTGGTCATGGAGTCAATATGGTAACCGGAGACTACTCTCGAGGGGCAGCAGGTCTTTGGGTTGAAGCAGGAGAAATAAAGCATGCGGTTGAAGAGATAACGATCGCAGGAAATTTAAAGTCGATGCTTAATAATGTGGTGGCTATTGGAAGTGATACTTATAAAAATAGCTCTAAATACACAGGGTCTATTTTAATAAGTGAAATGATGATTGCTTCGAATAGCTAAGCAAAAATTAATTTACTAAAACAATTTTTTCTTTTTGGTTTTCGTCTAAAGCATTATTGGATAATGTTTCTTCAATATAAGGTTCAAAACTGGAATCAGCTGAGTCCTCATAATTAATTTCGCTAGTAGATTCATCATTCACTAAAGCTTTTCTGTATTGCATATATGCATCTCTTTGGAAAGCGTATGGATCTAATGAGGCGCTACCTAGAATATCTGAAGCGTGAAGTAATTCTGCGCGCTTATCGACAAGCTGAACAATCCTTATTTGGTTTCGGGTTCGCACATCATAAACATATCCTATTGGATCAAATAAAATTGTATCTGTAGCCAGGCCTGTGCCATCTCTAAGAGACGACGGCCCTAGAAAAGGTAAAACTAAATATGCGCCATGACCGATGCCATAATGGCCTAGAGTTTGACCAAAATCTTCTATTCTTCGTTCGCCCCCATACATACTATGAACATCAATAAAGCCTAAAATTCCTATTGTAGAATTTAATAAAACTCGCCCTGAGTCATGTGCTGCATGTTCAATTTTTAATTGGAGTAAATCATTAATTACTGTAATGACATCACCAATATTATTGTAGAAGTTATTCACACCTTTAACCGCAAAATTAGGCATAACAGCTTTGTAACCTTTTGCTATTGGCTTCATAATTGCTCCATCAACCGACTCATTGAAGCTATAAATTGCACGGTTCATACCCTCAAGAGGGTCATTATCTTCTGATGCAGAACCTAAAACTGGCATAAAGAAAGTTAATATTAGGACGTATTGGATTATTTTTTTCATATACTATATATTATCCCTGAGTGTGGTATTTATGTCTATAAGTAATAAAAACTTGCCCCCTACTTAGTACTTTTTGTGGTTTTTATACAACATCATTTTTTTGCTGAATAAACAGCTAATGCTTTTAATCTTTGTTCGGAGTGATTAACAATTGGCATTGGATAATCCACACCCAGATTAATTTTAGAGCTTGTTGTGTTTGTTTTTCTATTCTCCCAGGGTTCATGAATTTCATTTGCAGATAATGCATTAAGCTCTGGAACATACTTTTTAATAAACTGACCCTCTGCGTCAAATTTTTTAGATTGTAGAATGGGGTTAAAAATTCGAAACCATGGTTGAGCATCACAACCGGTTGATGCTGCCCATTGCCAACCACCATTATTAGCAGAAAAATCAAAATCAATTAATTTTTCTGCAAAATAATCTTCTCCCCATCTCCAATCAATCAATAAGTCTTTTACTAGAAATGAAGCTGCTACCATTCTTAATCTATTATGCATAAATCCAGTTTTGTTTAGTTGCCGCATTGCTGCGTCAATTATTGGGTAGCCAGTCCTTCCTTCTTTCCATGCCATAAAGTATTCAGGGTTATTCTCAAATTTCAGGTTATTAAATTGTGACTTGAATGCCTGTCCTTCGTTTATATGTGGAAAATTAAATAAAATTTGAAAGTAAAAGTCCCGCCATATTAGCTCACTTAGCCAAACAGAAGAACCTTCTGATGGTTGGTCTAATGCAATCTTCGCCAATTGTCTAATTGAAACTGTTCCAAATCTATTATGGACCGACAGATATGAGACACCTTTCGTACCAGGGAAATCTCTTTTAAGTTTGTAG
>Ga0209502_10001008_pt1 | contig 27594 bp, 30 predicted proteins | sample ArcticOcean_MG_C_10_FD_187442 | JGI IMG/M metagenome (GOLD analysis project Ga0209502, IMG submission 187442) | Marine microbial communities from western Arctic Ocean - ArcticOcean_MG_CB11_90 (SPAdes) (version 2) | ecosystem: Environmental > Aquatic > Marine > Oceanic | place: Arctic Ocean... | reverse complement strand
ATAATGCTTCAGGGTTGGTTTTAGAATATAGTGTAGATTATTACAAGATAAGAGTTGTTGGAATTCCATTTACGCTAATTACTATTGGAATATTTGGAATATTTAGAGGTCTTCAAAATACAATCATACCTATGACAATTGCAATTGTTGGAACTTTAGTAAATATAGTTTTAGATGTGCTATTTGTGTACGGATTAGAAGGCTTGATTGATCCAATGCATATAAATGGAGCAGCTTATGCTAGTGTGATTGCACAATTAATTATGGCTTTCTTGGCTGTAGTGTTATTGTATAAAAAAACTAAAATCACATTACGGTTTAGTCTACCTTTTAATAAAAAAATAAAAGATTTTTTATCAATGTTCTTTGATTTAATCATTAGAACTCTGGCTTTAAATATAGCTTTATATTTCGGCAGCTCTTTTGCTGCAAAATTTGGAAATGAATTTATTGCTGCATACACAATAGCAATAAACTTATGGTTTTTAGGAGCATTCATAATTGATGGTTATTCAAGTGCTGGAACGATATTAGCAGGGAGACTATTTGGTGAGAAATCATATAAAAGACTTGTAGATTTAGCAATTAAACTCACTATAATTGGATTTCTTTTAGGGCTATCTATGTTGAGTATTGGAATAATATTTTATGATTATATAGGTGTAATATTTACTCAAGAAAAAGAAGTTTTAAAAGAGTTTTATAATATTTTATGGATTGTATTGATAATGCAACCCTTATGCGGCATTGCATTTATTTATGATGGAATATTTAAAGGATTGGGGTGGATGAAAGAGCTTAGAAATGTACTCTTATTTTCAACATTTATAGTTTTTATACCAACTATATTACTCACAGACAATTTTGGCTATAAGTTAGAGGGTGTTTTTTTTGCATTTACCCTGTGGATGATAGCCAGAGGGGTTTCTTTAATTGTTAAATTTTATAAAACTTGTGTTCCACTTGCGCAAAAAATGTAAATTTGAATAAAATTAAACAAATGTCAACTATTAGAATTACTAAACGATTTTCATTTGAAGCAGGACATGCGCTTTATGGGTATGACGGAAAATGTAAAAATGTACACGGGCATAGTTATAAACTCTATGTTACCGTTATAGGCAGTCCAATAACAGATACAACAAATGTAAAACTTGGAATGGTGATTGACTTTGGAGATCTTAAAAGTATTGTAAGGCAAGAGATTGTAGATAAATTTGATCATGCTACTATATTTAATAAAAACACACCACATGTTAAACTAGCAGAAACCCTTAAAAATGAAGGGCACAATGTTTTATTGGTAGACTACCAACCAACTAGTGAGTGTATGGTTTCAGATTTTGCTGATAAAATATCAAGAAGATTACCAACGAGTGTTAAACTTCACTCTTTAAGGTTACAGGAAACTGAGACTTCTTATGCGGAATGGTTTTCTTCTGAAAATTAATTAAAAATTTAAATTTGATAACTTTAGATACAAATAAAAAAATATATTTTGCTTCGGATAATCATCTAGGAAATCCAGATTTTCAGGCCAGTATTGGAAGAGAAAAAAAATTTGTTGCATGGCTCGAAGAAATAAAAGCTGATGCTGGAGCTGTTTTTTTACTTGGGGACTTGTTTGATTTTTGGTTTGAATACAAATCTGTTATTCCGAAAGGTTTTGCTAGAACCTTTGGAAAACTAGCTGAAATATCAGATATGGGTATCCCAATTCATTTTTTTGTTGGAAACCATGACCTTTGGGTAAATGATTACTTTAAAAAGGAGCTAAATATAGAGGTGCACCATAGACCCAAAGAGTTTATTATCAACAATAAAAAGTTTTTTATTGGTCATGGGGATGGTTTAGGGCCTAAAGACAAATCTTTCAAGCTATTAAAAAAGATTTTTACTAATTCTTTTTATCAATTTTTATTTAGGTGGATACATCCGGATATCGGGATTCCTTTTGGACAATATATGTCTCAAAAAAATAAAGACAAATCACTAAAAAGTGATTTAATTTTTAATGGCAATGATGAAGAGTGGCTTACAAAATATTGCAAATTAAAACTAGAAACAAGTCATTATGATTATTTTATCTTTGGTCACAGACATTTGCCCTTAGACATTAAGCTAAGTGAAACTTCGACATATTTTAACCTAGGCGACTGGATAAGTCACTTCACCTATTGTTCTTTCGACGGCAAAGAAATGAAGCTATCAAAATACTAAACCTCTTTTTCATCTTCAGTAAGATCAAGTTTTCTAAAGCTTGGAGATATTACAGCGGTTGAAACCGCACTTAGTAAAGTAATCGTTCCTCCAAATACAACTGCCGTTACTGTACCCATTAATTTAGCGGTTACCCCACTTTCAAAAGCTCCTAACTCATTAGACGAGCCTACAAAAATAGAATTTACAGATGCCACTCTTCCACGAAGATGATCTGGAGTTTTTAATTGTAAAATGGTCTGCCTAATAACCATCGAAATCCCATCTGTCAATCCGTAAAGAAAAAGAGACAAAACAGAGATCCAAAATATTGAAGAAAGTCCAAATGAAATGATGGATATTCCGAAGCCAAATATTGCGATTAATAATTTTGTTCCAGCATTTTTAGTTATCGGCATGTATGCTGCTATAAACATAGTGATTAGTGAGCCAACTGCTGGAGTGGCTCTTAGTACTCCGAAAACTTGTGAAGGCTCCATCCCAACAGGTATTTGTATGATTTCTGTAGCGTATATAGGCAGTAGCGCAATCGCTCCTCCAAATAAGACCGCTACCATATCTAGCGTAATTGCTCCTAGAATTGCTTTAGAGTTGTAGACAAACGAGACACCTTCTTTTAAGCTTTTAAAAATATTTTCGCCAATTTTAGGATTTAAAATTGGCTTTCTTTTAATAAAAAGAAGTGTGATTAAAGAAATTAAAACACCTATTAGAACAATACCCATTGAGCTATTTACTCCTATCCAGTGTATAGAGAAACCTGCAAATGCTGGGCCTAAAACAACTCCCATTTGCCAGACAGAACTACTCCAAGTAGCTGCGTTGGCATAAGTGTTTTTTGGTACAATTAATGCAACTAAAGAAAAAATAGTAGGCCCAAAAAAAGCTCTTATAAAGCCTCCAATAAAAACCAGCATGTATATTAAGTATAGAATCGTTTGACTTGAAAATAAAGATTCAGATTGTGGGCTAGTTACTAAATAGAAGCCAACACTAACTGCTAAAAATGCAATAATACAGTAGATTAATAAAGTTCTTTTTTCTTTTTGATCTACAATATGACCCGCAAAAAGAGCCATAGAAACGGCTGGAACAACTTCCATTAAACCAATTAGTCCTAACGAGAGTGGATTTTTTGTAATTTCCCAAACTAACCATTCAACAATTATAAATTGCATTGACCATGAAAAAACTAATATAAACCTAACAAGTAAAAAAATGTTAAACTCTCTAAATCTAAGAGATGAGTATGGGTCAGCTTTAATATTACTATCAACCATTGTTTTTTATGTCTAGTACTTTTAATTGGGTAGACTTTATGCCATTCCAGTTATTTTCATCAATATTAAATACTGCTTTGAATTCAGTTTTATTTTTTATCAAAGGTAATTTATCTCCTAATCCAAAGCCAATAGATTTAAATACAGTAGAGTTCTTTTGCAATAAAGATAGCTTTAAATGTTCGTCCTCTACTCCAACTGTTTTAGCGTAGCCGCTGTCGGATAAGTTTTCAGAGCAAAAAACCGGTTGTTTATTCGCTGGCCCAAATGGAGCAAACTGTTTTAATATTCTATAAAACTTTGGTGTTATTTCTGCTAATTCAATTTTTTCATCTACCATCATTACTGGACTCAATGATTTTTCATCAATATTGTTTTCTACATACTCTTCAAAACATTTTTTAAAAGCTAAATAATCTTCTGGTTTTAATGTCAGGCCCGCGGCATATTTATGTCCTCCAAATTGAATTAAATGAGCTTTGCATGCTTCTATAGCATTATATACGTCAAAGCCTTTAACGGACCTGGCAGATGCTGCAAGGACATCATTACTCTTTGTAAAAACTAATGTAGGTTTATAGTGTTTTTCTATTAGCCTAGAGGCTACAATTCCAATTACACCTTTATGCCAATCTTCTTGAAAAACAACGGTACTAAAGTTGTTTTGTTCTTTATTATCAACTATTTGTTTTAATGCTTGACCGGTTATAAGTTTATCTAAACCTCTTCTTTCTAAATTAAATTCATCAATTTCTTTTGAAAAGAAAATTGCGTTATCAAAACTTTCTTCCATTAATAACTCAACAGCATTATTTCCATGTTTTATCCTTCCTGCCGAGTTAATTCTAGGCGCAATGAAAAATGAAACCTCACTCAATGTTATTTCGGGCTTGTTAATTCCTCTAATTATTGCTTTAATCCCTGCAGAAGGAAAGCTGTTTATGACCTTTAATCCAAAATGACATAAAGTTCGATTCTCACCAACTAACGGAACTAAGTCAGCACCAATTGCAACAGAAACTAAATCTAAATACCTTTCAACATTTGAATCCCAATTCTCTTGTGAAAGACTTAGTGCTTGAACTAGCTTAAACCCTATTCCACACCCACATAAAAACTTAAACGGGTAATTGCAATCTTTTCTCAAGGGGTTTAGCACAGCTATGGCCAAAGGGATTGTTTCGCCTGGTTTATGGTGATCACAAATGATATAATCAATATTTTGTTTATTGGCGTAACTCACTTTATTCACAGCTTTAATTCCACAATCCAATGCTATGATTAAAGTAAACCCATTATCTGAGGCGTAGTCAATTGACTTAAATGATATTCCATAGCCCTCATCATATCTGTCAGGAATATATGTACCAATTTTATTATTTGTGTTAGATCTTAAAAATTTACAAACCAAGGCAACTGAAGATGTTCCATCCACATCATAGTCCCCATAAACTAATATGTTTTCATTGTTTTGAACAGCTTCTAAAATCCTATTTACTGCTTTGTCCATGTCTTTCATTAGAAATGGATCATGTAGGTCATTTAAAGAAGGTCTAAAGAATTTTTTAGCTTCCTCAAATGTCTTTATTTTCCTTGAAACTAGCAAAGAAGCTATTGTGTTTGAGACATTTAACTGCTTAGAAAGAGATAAGGTTTCTTTGGATGTGTCGATATTGTTAACCTCCCAGATCATTAATTTAAGTTGTGGAAGTGACTAGATGTATTAACCTCAGAGAATTTCCTAAACATTTCCATAACCCCACAATATTTAGTTACAGATAGTTCCACAGCTCTATTAATTTTTTCTTCATCTAGATGAGGCCCATAGAAATGGTATTCTATATTAACTTTTTTATAATACCTTGGATGGTCGTCGGTTAATTCGGCAGAAGTATTCATTTTAAAATCCGTTAATGTAATCTTCATCTTATCAAGTATTGAAATAACATCAAGTCCAGAGCATCCTGCAAGTGACGATAGCATTAAAACTTTTGGACCAGAAATATTATCTTCTTCATTACCTCCAGATCCAATTGTTAATTTAGAGTTATTTGGATTTAAAGATTCAAATGTTAAATCTCCCTTCCATGATGTTGTTATTTTATCATCCATAGCTTTATTTGTGTCTTTGAATTATTATTACTATTTCCCCCTTGGGCTTATTTATATTAAAATGAGCTTCAAGGTCTTTAGAAGTCCCTCTTAAAGTTTCTTCATATAATTTGGAAATTTCTCTAGAAATAGACAGTTGAGTTTCTTCACCCATATAAAGTGAAATATCCTTTAGTGTTTTTAATAGCTTATGAGGGGATTCATATAATATAATTGTTCTTTTTTCTTCAATCAAAAATTTAAATCTAGTTTGTCTCCCTTTTTTAACTGGCAAAAACCCCTCAAAAACAAACTTATCATTAGGAAATCCTGAGTTTACTAAAGCGGGTATTAAGGCCGTTGGGCCAGGTAGACAATCAATTTCTATTTCATTCTCCACACATGCTCTTACTAAAAGAAAACCTGGATCAGAAATTGCAGGAGTACCTGCGTCACTGATTAAAGCAATGCTAACTCCTGATTTTAATTTATCTATAATAGTTTCTAACACCCTATGTTCGTTATGCATATGATATGAAATCATAGGGGTTTTAATTTCATAATGGTTTAGCAATTTAATTGATGTTCTAGTGTCTTCCGCAAGTATTAAATCAACATGATTGAGTGTTTCGACTGCTCTAAATGTAATATCTTTTAAGTTGCCTATAGGAGTCGGAACAATGTATAGTTTATTCATGCTTTATATTTATTTAAAACTTTTTAAGATATTATTAAATTGATGAGTGATTTTTGATAAATTTACTTTCTCAACTGTTTTTAAAAAATACCTTAACTAATAATAAAATTACAAAATGTTTCTTGAAAATACTTTGAAATATAATAAACAATTTGGCTGGATAGAAGTAATCTGTGGATCAATGTTTTCTGGTAAAACTGAAGAACTCATCAGAAGATTAAAAAGAGCAAAATACGCTAACCTTAAAGTAGAAATTTTCAAGCCGACAGTTGATGTGAGGTATGAAAGTGACATGGTTGTATCCCATGACGAAAATGAAATAAGGTGCACTCCGGTTCCTGCAGCTGCCAACATTCCAATTTTAGCAGATGACTGTGATGTAATTGGAATAGACGAAGCTCAGTTTTTTGATAATGAAATTGTTAATGTTTGTAATTTTTTAGCAAATAAAGGCATTCGGGTGATTATAGCAGGGCTTGATATGGATTACAAAGGAAACCCATTTGGCCCAATGCCAAACTTAATGGCTACGGCAGAATTTGTAACCAAAGTTCACGCAATTTGTACTAGGACGGGGGGCTTGGCTCAATACAGCTATAGAAAAGCAGAGAACGACAACCTGGTATTATTGGGGGAAACAAATGAGTACGAGCCGCTCAGTAGACAGGCCTATTTCAAAGTACATCAAACTAAGGTGAATGAAATAACGGTTAACGATCCTGAACAAATCACAAGCAATAATGATGTCTAATAATCAAGGTACTTTTATTGAAATTAATTTAAATTCCTTAGAAAGTAACTTTAATTACATTAAATCAATAGTAGCTAAAAAAACAAAAGTTCTAGCTGTTATAAAGGCTTCTGCTTACGGAAGTGACCCCGTTCGTATAGCTAAGTTTCTGGAAAATCTAAACGTCGATTATTTTGCTGTAGCTTATGTTCCAGAAGCAATAAAACTTAGATTGTCAGGAATTAAAAAGCCAATATTAGTTTTTCATCCACAGGCTTACAATTTAAGTGCCCTAGTTCAACATGAATTAATTCCTACATTATATTCTTTTAAAATATTGGATTTGTTTAAGCAGGTCTTAATAAAAGAAAAGATTGAAAACTACTCTATTCACTTAAAAATAAATAGTGGATTAAATAGAATTGGATTTAGTTCAGAAGAAATCCCTAAACTAATAGATTCAATTAATAATGACAACCTTATTAAAATAGAAGGCATTTATTCTCACCTCTCTGCAAGTGAAGACAGTCATGAGTTAGAGTTTAATTTAAAACAAATTAGTCTGTTTAAGGAATCTTACACAAAAATAGTTGAAAACATCAAAAACAAGCCTATAATACATGTTTGTAATACCTCGGGGGCTATTAATTTTCCTGATGCGCACTTTGATATGGTTAGGTCCGGAATAGGTCTTTACGGGTTCTCTAACAAATTAACTAAGGAAGGAAGTCTTGTGCCTGTTATCAGCTTAAAATCTATAATTTCACAAATTAATGATATAAAAAAAGGAGACAGTGTGGGTTACAACCGTGGTTATATTTCGAAAAATAAACTAAGGGTTGCCACAATACCTCTAGGGCATGCAGATGGAATTTCTAGAATTTACGGAAACGAGAAAGGTTTCGTTTATATAAATAATAAAAGAGCAAATATTATTGGAAATGTATGCATGGATATGTTAATGGTTAATGTTTCTAACATTGACTGTAAAGAGGGAGATGAAGTTGTTATTTTTAACGAAAAACACACAGCAGAGCAATTAGCAGAATCTGCAGGTACTATTTCTTACGAGCTCCTAACAGCTTTATCTCAAAGAATTAAAAGAAAGTTTCTATATTAAGAGATTGAATTCTTACTTTTGAAACTTATTAAGTATTCAAAATTTATTAAATGAAAGTAGCAGTGATTGGTGCGACAGGGTTAGTTGGTTCGGTTCTTTTATCTATAATGGAGGAGAGAAATTTTCCAATATCTAAATTAATCCTAGTGGCTTCTAAAAAAAGTATAGGGAAAAAAATCTTTTTCAAAGAAAAGGAGCATGTGGTTATGGCAATAGAAAGTGCTATAGATTTAAAACCTCAAATCACGCTTTTTTCTGCGGGTAGTGAAACTTCTTTGATGTGGGCTCCAAAATTTGCCTCAATGGGTAGTTTTGTGATTGACAACTCATCTGCCTGGAGAATGGACCTGTCTAAAAAATTAATTGTTCCAGAAATTAATGCTGATTTATTAACAAAAAAAGATAAAATAATTTCTAGCCCGAATTGCTCTACCATACAATTAGTTATGGCTCTAAACCCTTTACATACTAAGTATGGAATTAAAAGGTTGGTGGTTTCAACCTATCAATCAATTACTGGGACGGGGGTTAAAGCAATCAAACAGTTAGAGAATGAAATAAACGAAGTTGAGGGGGAGATGGCTTACCCTCACAAAATACATAAAAACGCTATTCCTCAATGTGATGATTTTCTAGCTAATGGTTATACAAAAGAGGAAATGAAAATGATTAATGAAACTAAAAAAATATTGAACGATTATTCTATATCTATAACTTCTACTGCTGTCAGAATCCCTGTACTAGGAGGCCATAGTGAGTCTGTGAACATAGAGTTTAACGAAAATTATGAGTTGTCTGAAATAATAAAGTTGCTTTCAAACACAAAAGGAGTAAAGGTTTTAGATGATATTAAAAAAAAACATTATCCAATGCCCTTATCTTCAGTCGGATTAGATGATGTTTTTGTAGGGAGAATTAGAAGAGACGAGTCTAGAATAAATTCATTAAATATGTGGATAGTAAGCGACAACCTTCGTAAAGGGGCTGCTCTAAACACTGTCCAGATTGCAGAATATCTTATTGAAAACACTATTAAATAAAAGTAAAAAATCAAAAGAAATAGTAGTAGGGCGTTTAAAGTAGTTCCGCTAGTTCGATTCCAACATTAGTCCCAATTGCAATGCCCATTCCTCCAAGTCTTACCCCACAATAAACGTTGTTCGATAGCTGTTTAGAAATAGCTATTTTTTTCTTTCCAATCCCCATGATCCCACTCCATCTTTGCTCAATTTCAAAGTTAGTCTCAGGTAAAATAACCTCTTTTAACAGCCCTTCTAGTTTAGATTGTATCAATTCTGTTAACCCAAATTCTGTTGTGTTTTCTGATTGAAAGTCTAAGTTCCTTCCTCCTCCTAATAAAATCCTGTTGTCAATGTTTCTAAAATAATAGTAGCCCTCATCTAAGTGGAAGGTTCCCGAAATGTTAAGACCCTTAATAGGCTTAGTAATAAGGGCTTGTGCACGCGCAGGAGTAACGTTTTCCTCAATTATTGAATTAGAAAATCCATTTGTTGCAATAAATAGCTTTTTACACTTAATAGTGAATTGATTTGTCTTAAGCTCTACAGCTGAATTGAGATCTTCAAACCCTTCTAAAGAAACATTGTTAATAATTCTAATCCCACAACTACGTGCTTTTTTTAATAAAGAATCCATCATCTCTCCAGTATCAATTTGACCTTCGTATTTATTGAAAATTGATTTATTTAGAGTCTTGTTAAATTTAAATTTATTTTCAACTATATGAAAAACCTCATTATCAAATAGTGGTTTAATTAGATTGTTTACTTTATCTAGATCCTCAATAGATTTACTTAATTTTTCGTCTTCACCAAGAAGAAAAATTTCATTTCCTCCATGCTGTTTATATTTAATCTTCTTGTCTCCAAGTAGCTCTCTTAGCTTGTTTAGCCCAGATACTCTTTTGTTAATTAATTCATAAACCTCTTGATCAGAATGTGATTGTAAATCACTCATAATTTCAGTAAGACTTCCAAAACAAGCAAACCCTGCATTTCTTGTACTTGCCCCGTGAGGTAGTAATCCTTTTTCCAGTATTACAATTTTTGAAGTTGGGTGTTTTAAACTTAATTCTAAAGCACAGTTTAAGCCCACAATGCCACTTCCAACAATAACAAAGTCTATATTAGAAAGCCAAGTTTTATTTTCCCAATAAGAAAACTTCATAAGTACTTAATATTAAGAATTAACAGCAATAGTTAGTTAGATTCTAACTCGAAATCCTCCATGAATTTAGTTGTGTAATTGCCTTGAATATAGTCTGGATTGTTCATTAATTGTCTGTGAAAAGGAATTGTTGTTTTAACTCCTTCAATAATAAACTCATTTAATGCTCTTTTCATTTTACTAATTGCCTCTTCCCTTGTTTGGGCGGTTGTAATTAATTTTGCGATCATCGAATCGTAATTTGACGGAATTGTGTATCCCGCATAAACATGGGTGTCTAATCTAACTCCGTGGCCACCTGGCAAGTGTAGGTTTGTGATTTTTCCTGGTGAAGGTCTGAAGTTATTGAAAGGGTCTTCAGCATTAATCCGACACTCTATCGAATGTAATTGAGGGAAATAGTCTTTCCCGCTAATTTCAACTCCTGCGGCAACTAGAATTTGTTCTCTAATCAGGTCAAAATTAATCACCTGTTCGGTTATTGGGTGTTCTACTTGTATTCTTGTATTCATTTCCATAAAATAAAAATCCCTGTTTTTATCTACTAAAAACTCTACTGTTCCAGCGCCTTCGTATTTTATGAATTCTGATGCTTTCACTGCTGCTTTTCCCATTTTCTCTCTTAATTCATCGGTCATAAAAGGAGATGGCACTTCCTCTGTAAGTTTTTGATGCCTTCTTTGTATTGAGCAGTCTCTTTCAGAAAGGTGGCATGCTTTTCCTTTTGAATCACCAATAATTTGTATTTCAATATGCCTAGGTTCTTGAATTAACTTTTCCATATACATATCGTCATTACCAAATGCAGCTTTAGATTCTTGTCTAGCAGAATCCCAAGCATCTTTAAGCTGAGACTTATCCATCACTGCTCTCATTCCTTTGCCACCGCCTCCAGCTGTTGCTTTAAGCATAACTGGATAGCCCGTAGTCTTTGCTGTTTTTTCACATTCAGCAAAGTCTTTAATAATTCCATCGCTTCCAGGTACACATGGAACGCCAGCTGCTTTCATAGTTAATTTAGCAGTTGCTTTATCTCCCATTTTTGAGATCATTTCAGATGATGCTCCGATAAATTTAATGTCATGTTCCTCGCAAATTTTTGAGAATTTTGCGTTTTCTGAAAGAAAACCATATCCAGGGTGAATTGCATCTGCGTTAGTAATTTCTGCTGCTGCAATTATGTTTGATATTTTTAAATAAGACTCACTACTAGGTGCTGGGCCTATACAAACGGCTTCGTCTGCAAATTTAACGTGTATACTCTCAGCATCTGTCACAGAATAAACCGCTACAGTTTTAATACCCATTTCTTTACAAGTTCTAATTATTCTAAGGGCTATCTCACCCCTGTTCGCAATTAATATTTTTTTGAACATAGTTGTTTTTTATTGTTAATCTATATTAATTGATTAAGATGGGTCTACTAAAAATAATGGTTGGTCAAATTCAACAGGAGAGGCATCATCTATTAAGATTTTTACTATTTTTCCTGTTACCTCGGACTCAATCTCATTGAAGAGTTTCATAGCCTCAATAACACAAAGTACATCCCCCTCTGAAATAGAAGACCCAACTTCAACAAAATAGGGTTTGTCGGGTGAAGGTTTTCTGTAAAAGGTTCCAATGATAGGAGATTTTACAGTTATGTATTTTGAGTTTTCATCTTCTCCATCAGATGTGTTATCATTCATAGCGACGGGTGCTTGCTGTTCAATTATTGGATTTTGAATAATTGATTGTTGATGAACCGGAAGGGTTTGTACAATTGTCTGTTTCTCGTTTTTTCCAGTTTTAATAGTAATTTTAATATCGTTCATCTCAAGTTTTACTTCATTTGCTCCAGATTTTGCGACAAATTTTATTAAGTTTTGAATATCTTTAATGTCCATAATATATGTTTTTACAATTTTTATTAATTATTATTATAGCTCCATTTGAAATAAATAGAGCCCCATGAAAACCCGCCTCCAAAAGCTGCAAATATGATATTATCTCCCTTTTTTAATTTGGACTCATAGTCATATAATAGTAAAGGGATCGTGGCTGAAGTGGTATTTCCGTATTTTTCAATATTAGTCATAACCTGACTAGGTAATAATTCAATTCTATTTGCTGTTGCATCAATAATTCGTTGATTTGCCTGGTGTGCTGCAAGCCATTGAACATCTTCTTTTTTAAGCTTATTTCTTTTTAAAATTTTTAGAGAAACATCTGCCATATTGAAAACAGCATTTTTAAAAACTGTTTTTCCGTCTTGTTTAATAAACTGTTCCTTGTTTCTTATTGCAATTTCATCTGTAGGATAACAGGAACCTCCAGATTTTACTCCAAGAAACTCTCTTGCAGTGCCGTCAGTTTTAAGAAGTTCATCTTGCATTCCTAAACCCTCGTTATTTGGTTCGAACAACACCGCTCCTGCTCCATCTCCAAAAATTATACATGTAGCTCGATCTGTATAATCAATCATTGACGAGTTTTTGTCCGCTCCAATAAGTAGTACTTTTTTATAAACTCCAGACTCAATATATCTGGCAGCTACAGACATGCCAAAAAGAAAACTAGAACACGCTGCATCCATATCAAATGAAAATGCATTAATCGCCCCAATTTTAGAAGCGGTAAATGATGCCGTAGAGGCTGCTTGCATGTCTGGAGTTGCTGTTGCAACAATTACTAGGTCTATAGTTTTTGGATCAATCTTTTTTTTAAGTAATAAGTCTTTCGCTGCATTTATAGCAAGAAATGAAGAGCCTAATCCTTCCCCTTTTAATATTCTTCTTTCTTTAATTCCTGTTCTAGAGATAATCCACTCATCATTAGTGTCAACCATAGCTTCAAGATCTTTATTAGATAAAATATGTTCTGGAACATATCCTCCAACCGCAGTTATGGTAGCATTTAATTTAGTCATAAAAATTAATGTTAAACAAATGTGAATAAAAAATATATATAAACAAGGAAAAAATGTCGAAAAATGTCGAAAAACAGCTAAAATTGACTCAAAAATGACCAAAAATGATCAAAAACGACCAATTAAGACAAAAAAAAACACTCAGTAAATGAGTGTTTTTTAGGTAATAAGTTAAACTACTAAGCTTCTTCTACTACAGCATTGTCTATTAATACATTCCCTCTGTAATATAATTTACCTTCGAACCAATGTGCTCTATGGTATAAGTGAGCCTCACCAGTTGTAGGGCAGGTTGCAATTTGAGCTTCCGTAGCTTTGTAATGGGTTCTTCTCTTATCTCTTCTTGTTTTTGAGATTTTTCTTTTAGGATGAGCCATAATTATTTTTTATTTATCAGTTACTATTTTTTTTAATTTTTCCCAACGAGGGTCTATTTCTCCTTTATTTATTGTTACGTTTTCTTTTGGACTTAATTCTTTTAACTTGTCTAATATATCTGATTTTAATGTACCGTCAAGCACACCTGGGTGAATTCTTTTTTGAGGTATTGAAAGAGTTATAAGTTCATATATTAGTTGCTCGACATTAAGTTTGTGCACTTTATGAGGCAAAATTAGAATCTCTTCATTCTCATTATTAAATTCTTGTCCAAATTTTACAACTATATCAAAACTATTATTAACGCTCTGTTTAAAGAGTTCGTTGGTAATGTCGCAATTAATATCAACAGTGCCTTTAGATTCTAAATTTAATTCTAATAATGTCGTTTTCTTAACAAGTTTAACCTTAACAACAGCGTTAATGTCGTTAAAATCAATAAAATCAATATTCTGAAAGAACGTATTTTCAATATTATACTCAAAATCATGAAGACCTAGCTTTAATCCAACAAATTCAATATCGAAATCTTTATTAGGCTTCATTGTTATTTATTTCGAGTCTGCAAATATATAAAATTTCTTTTTATCAGTTAAACTTGCTGTTCTTTTTATTTTTAGGCAACCTAAAAAATGTTAAAGCATTAGTAGACAGTTCATTTTCTTGGGCTCTTGTATTGTAGATTTCTATCGCTGAAAACATTGCTTTTTTAAAGGATCTCTCATCCGCGACTCCTTTACCCGCTATTTCAAATGCTGTACCATGATCTGGAGATGTCCTAACAATCTCTATGCCAGAAGTGTAATTTACACCACATCCAAATGAAAGAGTTTTAAAAGGAATAAGCCCCTGGTCATGGTACGCCGCAATGACCGCATCAAAATTCTTGTAATTCCCTGATCCAAAAAAACTATCTGCGGCATAGGGCCCATAAATCAATTTGCCTTTTTCTCTAGCCTTTTCTAAAGCTGGCTTTAAAATCATATCATCTTCATTTCCAATAACTCCATTATCACCAGAGTGAGGATTAATTCCCAAAACTGCTATTTTTGGTTTAGTTATGCTGAAATCTTTTAGTAAGGATTCGTAAATCCCGTTAATTTTTTTTATTACTAACTCTTCATTTATTAATTCTTTAATAGCGCTTACGGGAACATGTTCTGTTAATAACCCAATTTTTAGATTATCAGTAATCATAAACATAAGACTGCTTCCATCAAACTTGCTGTCTAAGTAATCCGTGTGTCCTTTAAAAGTAAAGGATTCAGATTGAATAGCTTCTTTATTAATAGGTGCGGTCACTAAAACTTGAGTTAACTTGTTTTGTATATCCTTGGCCGCCCTTTCTAATGATTTCACGGCTAGCTCTCCAATTTTTAAATCACATTTGCCAAAATTTATTTCTTGTAATGAAGTCCACGGCTCTATTATATTTAAACAATCAATAAGGGCTTCATTTGGGGATTTAATAACCTTAGTTTTTATATCAAACTTAAAGTATTCCTTAAAATAATTTAGATTACTTAAAGAACAATAAACAATAGGTATACAAAACTCAAATATCCTTTTGTCATTGAATGTTTTAAGGATAATTTCTGAGCCAATTCCATTCATGTCACCAATTGAAATGCCTACTTTTAGTTTTTTATTGTTTTCCATCAAAATTCTGATAAATCGTTTAATAATATTCAGTAAATTTAATCAAATAAAATCTACATAATAATGTTTACAGGAATAATTGAAAGTATAGGTGTTGTGAAGTCGATACGTCATGACAAATCAAACATTAATTTTTCTATCATTAGTGATTTGACTAGCGAATTAAAAGTAGACCAAAGCATTTCTCATAATGGTGTTTGCTTGACTGTCGTTAATCTTGAAAAAGACTCTTACACGGTAACTGCAATTAAAGAAACACTTGACAAAACTAACCTTGGAAAACTTAAATTAGGAGATCAGCTAAACTTAGAGAGGTGTTTAAGGGTTGGCGATAGATTGGACGGGCATTTTGTGCAGGGGCATGTAGATCAAATAGCAACTTGTATTAGTGTTGACAATGAAAATGGAAGCTGGGTTTTTACTTTCAAGTATAGCCCACTAAACAATAACATTACTATTGAGAAAGGGTCAATAACCGTTAATGGAGTTAGCCTTACGGTTGTAAACTCAAAAGAATCTGAGTTTAGCGTTGCAATAATCCCATATACTTTTGACAATACTAATTTTAATAGGTTTAAAGCAGGAACATTGGTTAACCTAGAGTTTGATGTCTTTGGAAAATACATCACAAAACTGTATTCAAAAAAATAATTTCTGGTTTTTAAAAAAAATTGAAAATGAACAGAAAATGAACAGAAATTGCCAAAAAACACGATAAAACAGCCAAAAAAAGCTAAAAACAGACTGTTTTTTGTTTTCTAGCATACTCCTTTTTGAGGTTTACTATTTAATATTTTTCTGTAGTTACTAATAATTAGTTATTAAGAACTTCTAAATAAAATTTTGAATATCTTTGAAAGAAAAAATTATGAAATATATCAAATACACATTTCTTGCTTTATTAATTGCTGTTGTGGCATTTTTCTCATACGGAATGTTATTTCCTTCTAGCCCAAGTGCTAATGTCGTTTTTAATTCTGGCAATACTACTTTTGAGGTAGAATATAGCAGGCCATATAAAAAAGGGAGATTAATTTTTGGAAATGAATCTGATGGTGCGCTTGTACCATATGCAGAATACTGGAGAACTGGGGCAAATGCAGCTACGACATTTTCAACTAGTGAAGACATTAGTTTTGCAGGTGAGCTTGTAAAGGCGGGAAAATACAGTCTTTACACAATTCCAGGAAAAGATTCTTGGGTTATTGCACTTAATTCTGTAAATGATACTTTTTTTGCTATTGCTGAAGCTGACCAGGCTAATGATGTCTTAAGGGTGAGTTTAAGCAGTTCTGAGGTTACAGATCTTGTTGAACAATTTACTATTGACTTTAGCAATGATTCTATTTCTAGTTTTATGAACTTAAAGTGGGACAAAACACTAGTTTCTATACCATTAAAATAAAAAATCTATATGTTAACTTGGGCCACCTTTAAGAACTTTTTAAAAGTTCTCTTATTTGTACTTTTCACAACAGCTATTGTTTACTTTTCGATTGATTTAATTCAGGAAAAAAATAATTTGATGGACATAGAAGAGTATACTCCAATTTCATCATTAGTTGTTGAACAAAACCCTAAAGACCGTTCTAAATTTCCGTTTGTTGATGTTCATAGTCATCAATGGAAAATGCCAGTTATGGACTTCACTGAGCTTGTTGCTGAAATGGATAGTCTTAATATGGGCTATATGATTAACCTTAGCGGATCTGGTTTTGGAACTTTTGCAGGAAATCAAGACTTAATGGATATCTCACTAACAAAATCCATAGAAAACGTAGAAAGTCAAGGTCTTTCTAATAGATTTGGCGTTTTTGTAAATGTTGACTTCAACAAAATTGACGATGAAAATTTTGCAGAAAACAATGTCCGTATAATCAAAGACGCTGTTAATCAAGGGGCTATAGGCTTAAAGGTTTACAAGAATCTTGGATTGAATTTAAAAGACGGTAGTGGTGATAGGGTTAAGGTAGATGACCCAAGGTTAAACCCTATTTGGCAAGTCTGTGGAGAGCTTAAGATTCCTGTACTAATTCATAGCGGAGAGCCTTCTCCTTTTTTTGACCCAATTGACAAGTACAATGAAAGATGGTTACACGCAAGGCAAAAACCTGCGAGCTTTAGAAGCCCTGAAAAATACCCTTCCTTTGATGTTGTAATGCAAGAGCAACATAATATGTTTAAAAATAATCCAAACACAATCTTTATTAATGCTCACCTTGGATGGTATGGGAATGATCTGGATAAATTAAGCCAACAGCTAGATAGCCTTTCAAATGTTTATACAGAGATTGGCGCTGTAATTGCAGAGCTTGGTCGCCAGCCAATAAGGGCTAAAAGGTTTTTTGTGGAGCATCAAGATCGTGTTCTATTTGGTAAGGATACCTACAAAAAAAGCGAATACAATATTTACTTTAGAATACTAGAAACTGATGATGAGTATTTTGATTATTACAGGAAAAGACATGCTCATTGGAGAATGTATGGGTTAAACCTTCCTGACTCGATTTTAAAAAAGTTATATTATAAAAATGCTTTAAGGTTATTTCCAAGTATCCCCGCAGATTTATTTGAAATAAAAAATGAAATGAAATGAAAAACAAACTTATAATATTTCTATGCTTAACTGTTGGTTTAAGCGCAAATTCTCAAAATTTTGAGGATATTGAATACCTATTATTAGCCTCTCAAGAAGACCAAAACTTGATTTTTAAAGAATACTTTGACCCTGTTGTTAGTAGTATTAATTACGGAATGGCTGGTGGTTGGTATAATACTGCAAAAACCCATAAGAAGCTAGGGTTTGACATTACTTTATCGATAAACTCGTCTTTTATTCCCACTTCTGCAGAAACTTATTCAACCTTAGGGCTTACTAGCATTGTCGCTTCTTCTGAACAACTCCCTACTGTGCTTGGTGGCAAGACAAATGAAACAATGTCTATCAGCTTGTTTGGCCAAGGTTCTTTCCCAGAGCTAAATGCTTCTTTTACAGCTCCCTCAGGGATCAAAGATGATCTGCCGTTAAACATCATCGCAACTCCTAGTCTTCAATTAGCCGTCGGTCTTCCATTCAAAACAGACCTAATAATTAGGTACATCCCTGTTAGATCAAGTAAAAACACTTCTGTTGGCTTAAAAGGGGTTGGTATAAAACATAATCTACTCCAGTACTTTGGTCCAGCAGAAAAGGTGCCATTAATTGACGTGTCATTATTAGCCGCATACAGCACGTATTCGATTGATTATAATATACAAAAGACTTCTAATTTAGCAGGGGCAAATCAGCAAGCATTATTGAGTATGGATAGCTATGTGATTAAACTAATTTCTTCTATTGATATTAAGTTGTTGAATTTGTATGCCGGCTTGGGTTACTCTAGGTCTATTTCAGATTTAAAAATTCTAGGCTCATATAACTTGCCGTATACTGTTGCTGACACAGCAGAGCAAGTCATCATTACTGTAAGCGATCCTTTAGTTGTTAATTGGGACAAAGAATCTCTTGGCGGAAATATTGGCATTAGCTTTAAATTGCCTGGAATAAGAATCTTTGCAGACTATACTGTTCAAAAATACAATTCTGTTTCTTTTGGAGCCTCTCTAACTATTAGGTAACTTATTTAGATTTATTGATTTCTTTTTTAAGCTCTTTAATTCTACTTATTCTCATTGATGTTTTAAGGTCCGGGTTATGCCCCTCATTTTTAAAATCTCTACTAACTCTTTTTTGAAGCTGATGTAGCTTGTGTGCTAATTTTCCTTTTAAAGTCATGCTGAAAAGTTTATAGTTATCTAATAATAACTACACGTTCAGCTTAATTATTGCCTTTTAGTTTAAATAAGCTTGACAATAATATAATTGGTTCCCAACACTTAGTTGATGAAGAGTAAAATATATGTCTTGTGCTTTTTGGCGTGAGTAGGTTGTTTGTTTGTCCGTGTTCAACAATTTGGTTTTTAGTTATTTTTTCTTCATGATCGGTCTTAATTTGGTCCGAGCTATAGTCTAAAAGCGTTACAGGGATTTGCTTGTAACCCAGTTTCTTCAAAGCAAAGTATCTGTGATGGCCGTCAATAATTACAAAAGACTTACTACAGCATAAGATTGAAGAAATAATAATATCATTATCATTGAAAGACTCGATATATTTTATAAGCTTATTTGCTTTTGGCTCAATTATTTGCTCGTGAGTGATTAACTTTTCAACATTGATTAGTTTAACTCCAACAATAATCTTTTTGTCAAATTCTACAGAATGCATAGCTTTTAGTTTTTTTATTTTTGCGAAAGTAAATCTAATTCTTTATCTGGAATTCTCAAATAACTTTTTTCTTTTAATTTTTCCATTTGATCCAACTGGTTTTGACCATAGTCTAACTTATTGCCGTTAAAAATTACCCTCCATGTTTTTCCATTTCTAGATTCTGAGATAAATAAAGATCCGTCAGGACCTTGTGCAAGGCCCATAGGTCTGTATTTAGAGTCTGCCATCTCCTTTACAAGGTCTTTGCCCGTAAACCCATCGGCAAAAACTTCCCAGTTTCCTTTAGGTTTACCTTTTTCAAATGGGATAAAGGCTACGATATAACCTGCTTGAGGGTATGGAGATCTGTTGGTTGAACCGTGAAATGCAATAAAAGCTCCGTTTTTATACCTGTCAGGAAATTGAGTTCCAGTGTAAAACATCAAGTCATTAGGAGCCCAGTGAGCTGGCAAACCCATAATTGGACTTGCATAGCCTTTTGCTTCTTGGTTTCCTTTACCTCCATATTCTGGAGCTAACATTCTTTTGTTTTTAAAATGGTCATAATAGGTGTAAGGCCATCCAAAGTCATCCCCTTCTTTAATTTGCATAAATTCTTCGGATGGCAAAACGCTGTTTTGCCACTTGCTATAGTAATCCGGTGCGTGATTGTGAAGATAGTCTCTTCCATGATTGACAGCATACAAGCTATTCTCTTTTTTGTTCCAAGTAATCCCTACAATACTTCTAAGGCCTGTCGCAAACCTTACCCCGTCTGACTGTCTTTGATTAAGTTTATTTTCATCAAATTTCCAAACTCCTCCAAGAATATTTAATTGAGTGCAAGGAAACTCTCCTTTAACCACGGCATCTGGATCTCCAGCAGTTAGTCGTAGGTCTTCACAGGAGTTGGTGGGAGCGCTAAAAGTAACATACATACCTCCTTTGTCATCAAAAGCTAATGATTTTGCGTTATGCCACCTAATTGGGTATTCATCAACCATGATAACCTCAGGTTTGCCTTTTGGAATAAGGTTTCCTTTATCTAATTTTTGTCTATAAACAACTAATTCGGAGCTATAATAAAGATATCCATTGTGAATTTTCATTTCTGTTGCAAACCTGCCGTCATTTGGGTAATCCCCAAATCTCTCATAAATGTCCGCCTTGCCGTCACCATTAGTGTCTCTAAGGGCCACGTTTCCTTTGTCTCCAGTATCTGTTCGAAGTTTAATATAGATGTCTCCATTAGTGTTTACGGCAAGATGTCTTGCGGGGCCAACGCTGTCAGCAACTACCAATGCTCCAAATCCGTCTGGAAGAATTAACCCACCGTTATCAGGGTCAGTACTTGGGGCTTTTAAGTTAATAACTTCGCTAGAGCATGAAAACAGTAAGCCAATTAATATTATAATTAATCTAATGTTCATGGTTTAAAGATAGCATATATTGGCAATACTCTTTACTTTTGCAAATATTAATCATATCAGGCAAATGATACGTGTGTTTTTAAAATATCTGTTTGAAGAGGCGCGTGTAAATGTCCTGCAAAACATATAATTAAAGCCTAACCAATCTAAAATCTAGAGAATTGAATTATTTAAATGTAGAAAATATTGCAAAATCTTACGGAGAAGTAACTCTGTTTGAAAACATATCTTTTAGTATTCACAAGGGTCAAAAAATAGCTTTTATTGCTAAAAATGGTACTGGAAAAACATCTATCTTAAAAATTATTTCTGGTGAAGATGCAAGTGATTCTGGAGAGATTACTTACCGAAAAAACATCGTGATTTCTTTTCTTTCTCAAGATCCAAAACTAGATGAAAATTTAACAATTGAAGAGTCAATTTTTAATAGTAATAACCCTATTCTTAAGGTAATAGAAAATTATGAAAACGCACTGTCTAACTCTGAAGATGCAGAAAACTATCAAAAGGCTTTTGAAGAAATGGAGCTTTTTCAAGCTTGGGATTTTGAGACTCAATACAAACAGATTTTATCTAAACTAAAGCTTGACAAAATAGATCAAAAAGTAAGTGAATTGTCTGGAGGGCAAAAAAAGAGGCTTTCTTTAGCAAACGCCTTAATTAACAGGCCAGATTTATTGATCTTAGATGAGCCTACTAATCATTTAGACCTTGAGATGATCGAATGGCTTGAGTCCTTTTTTGCTAAAGAAAACATAACACTGTTTATGGTTACGCACGACAGATACTTTTTGGAGCGAGTGTGTAATGAAATTATTGAACTAGATCAGGGAGAGTTACATAATTATAAAGGAAATTATTCTTATTATTTAGAGAAAAGAAAAGACAGAATTGAAAGACAGGCTATAGAGCAGGGAAAGGTCAAGCAGCTTTTTAAGAAAGAGCTCAATTGGATGCGTAGACAACCTAAAGCTAGGACCACAAAGTCTAAGTCTAGAATAGAAGATTTTAAAGAAATTAAGCACCGTGCTCAACAAAGAAGAAGTGATCATGAGGTACAGCTAGAATTAAACATGGAAAGGTTAGGGACTAAAATTGTTGAGTTTTTTAAAGTTTCCAAGTCTTACGAAGAAAAAACTATTTTAGATAAATACAGTTACGTATTTCAACGTGGAGAAAGGGTTGGGATAATAGGTAAAAACGGAACAGGAAAAAGCACTTTTTTAGACATTTTGACTGAAAAATCGAAACCTGACTCAGGAAAAATTATTATTGGAGAAACAATAAAATTTGGATACTATACGCAAAACGGTATTAAGGTCAAAAATTCTCAAAAAGTTATTGATGTAGTTAGAGAATTTGGTGATTATATCCCTTTAAAAAAGGGTAAACAAATCAGCGCCCAGCAACTTCTGGAAAGATTTTTGTTCAGTAGACAAAAACAATATGACTTTGTTGAAAAATTAAGTGGAGGTGAGAGAAAAAGGCTTTATTTATGTACGGTTCTAATTCAAAACCCGAATTTTTTAATATTAGATGAGCCGACAAATGATTTAGATATTGTGACTCTAAATGTGCTAGAAAGCTTTTTGTTAGACTTTCCGGGCTGTGTTATAGTCGTTTCTCACGATCGGTATTTTATGGACAAGGTAATTGATCATTTATTGGTCTTTAAAGGAGAGGGGTTTATTGAAGATTTTCCTGGTAATTATTCAGATTATCGATCTTATGAAGACAGCAAGCCGCATGTTTCTAAAAAAGAACTCGCCGAAAGCAAGTCATGGAAGGAGCCTGGAAAAAACAAGCTTAGCTATAACGAGGAAAAGGAGTTAAAAAACATAGAAAGCAAGATAAAATCTCTTGTTTATGAAAAAAAAGAGCTTGAAAAAGAGTTTTTAAAAGACGGTTTGTCTCAGGAAAAAATACTGTTGATGTCTGGTGAATTAGAAAAAGTTATTAGCTCAATCAACATTAAAGAAGAAAGGTGGCTAGAGCTGTCTTCAAAATTAGAATAAAAAAACGCCCTTTATTAGGGCGTTTTTTTATTTATTTATTTATTTAAGCTTTAGTTCTGCTGATAATACAATTTCATCTAAAATTAACTTGTCTCCTAAGTTTTTGAAAAAGTTTCCTGAAGCATACTTAACATTGTATTTAGTCCTGTCAAAAACTAAATCTGCTTTATATCCTTCTTTTGTTTTAACAAGCATAAAGTCAATCGGATGTGAGATGTCTTTAATAGTGAGAACTCCTCTAGCATTATTGTTTTCTACAGATGAAATTATTAATGTTGCTGTATTGAATTTCTCAACGGAAAAAAAATCATCAGACTTTAAATGACCTTCTAGGTTGGCTTTTGCCTGATTAGAAGTTATGTCGTCACAGCGTAATGTTGTCATATCAACTGTAAAAACTCCACTTATAATATTACCATTCTCTACTTTAACTTCACTATCAGAAAATGTTAAAGAGCCATTATGCCCACTTCCTGTTATCTTTTTCCCTTCCCATTTAAGAGAAGATTCTAAAGTGTTTAATGTGTTTTGTGACGCTAAGGTCATGCTAAACATTAAGCTAAAAGCTAAAAATGCTGAGTTTAAATTTACTTTCATATTTTATTTTATTTATATTGGTTACTCAAAGTTACTGAAACTTATTTTATAATTCTATGAGTAACTTTATAGTAACCACGAAAAACTGGTAACACGTTAGTAACTAAACAAATGAAATGGAAAAAATAAATACCTGCCCTGTTTCAAACTTTACAATAATACTTGGCGGAAAATGGAAACTTCCAATTATAAATACTGTTAGAAAAGCAGGTAAAATAAGATTCGGAAAGTTACACGCTTCAATTCCTGGTATTTCCAGAAAAGTATTGACTGATCAGTTAAGAGAGTTAGCAAAAAGCGGTTTGATTATTAGAACTCCATATTCAGAAACCCCACCTAGAGTGGAATACTCGCTAACAAGCGCCTCTGAAAACTTGTGTTCTGTTTTTAAAGAAATTGAATTCTGGTCAAACACATTTATTAAAAACAATTAAGGAGTTTATGTTTAAAAAAAATAAAAAGAAATCTAGCAACCCCTGGGTGTTGATTCTATTACTATCTTTGGTTTTTTTAATTTATTATTACCTGTAGTTATAATACCTTTTTTTATGAAAAATATTGATTCTATAAATATTATGGAAAAGTTTTCTCTATTCACTGAGGAGTGGACTCCCAAAATTATAGGAGAGCTAAATGGGCAGTATGTGAAAATCTGTAAACTGAAAGATGCTTTTGTGTGGCATAGTCATGAAAATGAAGATGAATTGTTTATGGTTTTTAAAGGAACGCTGTTAATGGATTTCAGGGACGGAAGAACTGTAGCGGTTAATGAGGGAGAGATTTTGATCGTCCCTAAAGGTGTTGAGCACAGACCTCACACAAATGGAGAAATCGTTTTTAACCTTCTTTTTGAGCCAAAATCCACACTCCATACTGGGAATGTAGAAACTCCTTTAACAGTCAAAAAATTAAACTGGATTTAAAAAAATATTATGAAACGTATAAATGAATATAAAAAACTCTTTGGGGTTGAAAACGAAATTGAATTAAAGACCTTAAAAAAGAGTTACCGTGATTTAGTTAAAGAGTGGCATCCAGATAAGTTTCAAGATGGAGATGTCTTACGTGAAGAGGCAGAAATAAAGAGTCGAAAAATTATTGATGGATATCATTTTTTAGTGAGCATGGCTCCTGAGACAAAAGCTTTAAATTTAGACAACTATAATGATACTATAACCAATTCTTCTATTGCTGAATATGTTCATAAAGGTCTCCTTCTTGAAATCTCCTATACTGACGGCTCTGCTTATGAGTATTTTGGAGTAACTAAACAGGTCTACATTAAAATGTATAATAGCCCTAAAATAAGTCGTTTTGCTAAGCGCTCTATTTATGCAAAATTCCCTTATAGAATGACCAAAAGAAAAGATTAAAACTCAGTAAAAATAATTATTTAATGCGCTATTTCCATATAGTCCGCCACTAAATTAACCATTGCGTCAACGCCTAACATAAAGCCGCTTTCATCTAGAAAAAAGGCTGGTGTGTGGTGAGAAGCTGCGGTTTTTGGGTCTTGACCTTTAGGCATGCCGCCTATATAAAAATATAATCCTGGAACCTCATTTGCAAAAAACGAAAAATCCTCTGCTCCTGTTTCTGCAGGTACTAATATGACGTTAGATTCTCCCGCTGCTTTTTTCAAAGATGGTAACATTTTTGCTGTTAATTCTATATTATTAAAAGTAACTGGGTAATGGCTAGAGTAGGGCAATTCAACTACAGCCTCTGCGCCATTTGCTTCAGCGGTTTTGGTGGCAATTTGTCTAATGCGTTCAAAAATTAGTTTTTCATCATAGTCGCTTAAAGTTCTTACCGTCCCTAGCATCTCTACCTTTTCTGGAATTATATTAGAGCGATTTCCCCCGTGAATTGCACCAATAGTTACAACAGCAGCATTTCTTGTAATATTCACGTTTCGACTAATTATAGTTTGAAGATTATTTATAATTTGAGCAGAAGTTACAATAGGGTCAACTGAAGACCACGGATCTGCGCCATGAGATGATTTCCCTTTTACTGTAATCTTAAGGTCTCCTACTCCTGCAAACATTCCCCCGGGTCGATAAGTTATCATTCCCGCCTCTACTTGTGAGTTGATATGAAGTCCGAAAATAACATCTACATTAGGGTTTTTTAAAGCGCCTTCCTTAACCATAAGCTCTGCGCCTCCCTCTTCTCCTTTAGGAGCCCCTTCTTCGGCAGGTTGAAAAATAAATTTAACTGTCCCTTTAAGGTCTTTTTGCATTGATGACAAAACTTCTGCAACACCCATTAGAATAGCGACGTGTGAATCATGACCACAAGCATGCATAACACTCGTTTCGTTTCCCTCATAAATGGTTTTTACTTTGGACGCAAATGGTACTGGAGTTCGTTCCAATACGGGTAGAGCGTCCATGTCTGCTCTCAATGCAATTACAGGGCCCGGTAAGTCGCCCTTAAGAACACCTATTACGCCAGTTACTCCAACCTTTGTTTGCACGTCCATCCCAAGAGACTTTAAGTGCTTTGCTACTAGTGCCGCAGTTCTAACTTCTCGATTACCCAATTCTGGGTTTTGATGTATGTCCCTGCGCCAATCAATCACTTTTTCTTCAATTCCCTCAACTATATCTTCGCTTTGAAAAGCGCTTGATTGAGAATTAAGATTTTGTAAGGTTAAAAATGTAATAATTAGTAAAAACAGCTGTGTTTTTTTCATTTCAATATGTTTGTTTGATTATAATTAAAGATACAAAAATATGAATAAGTGTTAGCCCTATACTTTCTTATGCATTCGCAATTACCCTACTTAAACTTCCTTTTAATTTTTAATCTAAATTTTGTTTTATCGAAATAGGTGCAAATTGGAAATTAAATAAATACGAGTGTTGCTTTAGATACCTTATCTACTATTGTGTTTTCAAATATGAATTATTTATATTTAACCAGGCTAATCTTAAATTGTTATTTTGAATATACTAGTGTTTATAGTGGGAGCAGTAATATTTGTTGCTTATATCATAGTTTTTATATGGGACATCGATTACAGTGCCAAAAGAAGGAAGGAAGAGAATTCTGGTTATTATTCTAGGCATAACGAGCCTGAAAAAGATGAGCCAAAGTAAAATATATACTAGGTTTGGCAATAGCTAAACAATAAAAAAGGAGTTGTTCCGGTTGTTTAGTTTAAAAATTTATTTATAAGCGAAAGTAGGTCTTTATGGTTTTTATGATATTCTTTAATCCCGCTTAATTTACTAAACATAAATCTACGTTTTGATTTCAGTATTGAACGAAAGGTTAGGTCATTTCTTATAATATTTTTAAAGTATTCTATCTTTTCAGCTTCCTCTAAAGAGCTTGAATCTTCATTCAATAATACTAATGGATAGTTTAAGTGAAGAAATTTTAAAATTTCTCTTTGGACAATTACTTCATCTTCCATGTTGGCGAATAAACCATTATTTGGAGCATAAAACCTGTCTATAGCAACCTTAATCTCTGCGTTGGATATATACTTTAGCCCTCCATCATACTTAAGTGAAGAGTATATTTCAATAGCTGGTTGAAAACCTCTCCAGTCGGTAATTGCTATTAACATCTGTGTGTAAGTAAAATTGTAGTTATGATTCTCATTATACACATTATCAATTAAGTCTAAATCATATTTAAACGCTGCGGTTCTTTCGCTTATAAAATTAGTTAATTCGTTTAATTCAGTTCTAATATCTATATAAACTTCAATTTCATTATTCTTACTCTCATTAACAGCCTGCTTATTATTACCCCAAAAAGAAACAGATATTCCTAAGACAATAACAACAAACTCTAATGTATATTTAATAAAGTGCTTTTTAATTTTATTGATTTTCATACCTCCAATTTACAAAATTTGGTTTTTACTTAAACTATCTGAATTAAAAGAAGAAGATATGCCAAGGGTTTAAAGCTTTAATTTGCTTTTATTATTTTTTCAACTACTTTCTGGTCAGAGTTTAAGTCTGTGATTTCAATTAGATATATACCATGAGGTAAGGTTTGAATTTCAAT
>Ga0209502_10001006_pt1 | contig 27599 bp, 28 predicted proteins | sample ArcticOcean_MG_C_10_FD_187442 | JGI IMG/M metagenome (GOLD analysis project Ga0209502, IMG submission 187442) | Marine microbial communities from western Arctic Ocean - ArcticOcean_MG_CB11_90 (SPAdes) (version 2) | ecosystem: Environmental > Aquatic > Marine > Oceanic | place: Arctic Ocean... | reverse complement strand
ATAATAAATAATTGTAAAAATATACAGATAAATAATCGGTTTAGTTTTTATTACAATCATATTCACAAACTTGGTATTGATGATTAGAAATAAGATAATTGTAAACATTGGTTCATAGTATCTTTGGTATACTTGGAAACTAAAAAAAACAAATAAGGTGATAAAAATAATTAGAAAATTTGATTTATCTTTATAAATAAATAGTAAAAAAACAAAATATGTAAAAATCGATGAAAGCAAGAATAAATATTCATTTCCAAATAATTTTTGTGATAAAACATAGATAACTCCCCCACCAAACCAATTGATTGGGTTAAAATATATATTTAACAATAAAACAAGTGTTACTGCCAAAATTAAATTTGAAAAATAGTATCTAGAAAAAAATTTTTTTGGACTCAAGAAAAAATGATAAACAAAAATTGGTAATAGATAGATTGACATCATTGAGGCGTTACCAAGTAAAAAATTTGGAATTGCTTTAATTGATATTTGTTGTTCTGTAGCCAGCTCAGGAAATAAATAAGCATAATACAGAACTGGTATTGAAGATAAAAAGCATCCAAATAAAATTATAAAAAAAACTTTTAAATTTAAATGTTGATAGTATGAGAATAGAAAATATAGAAAAAAAACTGCAAAGTACTGCCTACAGTATGTAGCTAGTGCTAGAAAAAATAGTTGTAAAAAAATATTTATACAAATAGTTTTTTTTTTATTATTTTGCCACTTTGTAAAATAATAAATTGATAGAGTAAAAAAGAAAATAGATGTAATTAAATCACTTGCCCAAATTGATGTATATCTGAATGCTGGTAAAAAAAATATTGAAGATGATAATATTAATGCTGCATTATTATCAATATCTTTAAATTTTAATATAGACGTTTTATAAAAAAATAATGGAATTAGAAAAGTTAGAGAACAATAAAATAATCTTAAATAATAAGTATCTTCGATAAAATTTGTCAAAAAAGATAAAATCATAAAATGAAGAGGCATATGAACTAATGAATGATCGATTGGATTCGCTAGTAAATTTTCTTTTAAACTAAGAACAAAAGCATAAGTAAGACCAAAATCACCTGATGCTCCTGCACCAGAACCATCCTCATTGAAAAAAAAGGATATGAGTAAAGAGATATATGAAAATAAAAATATTACAATTCCTAGAATATTTTTTTTAATCATTAGATTTATATTTAAACTGCAAATAATGTTTTAATTTTTTTTACAAACACGATTAATTTTAAAATTTATACGGAGATTATTACTATTATTATTCAATTTATTAAAGCAAATTTTTTTATGAACAGCTTTTACAACACGGAGGTAAAGTGATTTTTTTACTTAATAGTAAATTAAATAATTAATCAAGTTATTAAAAAAAATTAAGTGATATTCTATAAGAATTGACTTTTAAACAGTTTTTTAAAAAAGTGGTCCTAAAACTATAATTAGCTTAAAATTTATTGTTGAAAATTTTACTTTTTGTCTTATAGCTTCTTTTTTTATAAAGAATTCAACATTATTAAACAATTTTTTAGTTTTATCATCTTTAATATTTTTCATATGAAATTGTAGAGTAAATTAAAATTTTTTTTAGTTTCATTTTTATCAGATCTTATCATAAGTTCTATTTTTTTATGAAAATTTTATTATTTATTGTTACTTATAAAGCATCCTTTAGAATTAGAAAAGTCATAGATGAAATACCTTTAAAGTTTTTTAAAAAATATAACTATGAGATATTAATAAGTGATGACTATTCAAATGATAACTCAAAATCACATATTAATTATGTAAAAAAAAAACACAAAAGAATTATATTAAATTTCAATTCTAAAAATATTGGATATGGCGCTAATATTAAAAAATGTATGTCTTATGCGTATAAGAACAAATATGATTATGCCGCAATGATTCATGGCGACAACCAATATAGTCCTAAATATTTAAAAGAAATGTTAATTACACTTTTAAAAACAAAATCAGCTTCTGTTACGGGATCCAGAATGAAAAATAGAAAAAAAGCTTTAAAAGGAGGAATGCCTTATTATAAATTTATTGGTAATATATTTTTAACAAAACTTTTTAATGTTCTTTATGGAACTTCTTTTACAGACTGTCATACAGGTTACTGGTTTTATAATTTAAAAAAAATCAAAAAACCTTGGCTAAAAAAATTTGATAATGGTTTTCTTTTTGATTTAGACATGAGGCTTAAACTTGCTAAAGAAAATTGTAAAATTAAAGAAATTCCAATCACAACAAGATATGGAACTGAGAGATCTTCTTTTCATGTTAGCTATGCTTTACGTTTTTTTTTAAATACTATTACTGGAAAATTTAAAAAATAATTTTAACTAATTTTATTTGAACTTTTATTCAAATATAAGTTTATACCTATAAATAAAATTGTTAAAAAATTATTAAAATATCCAAAGTTTCCGTATGGAAAGTCCCAAGGTTGTGTACCATATATTAAAGATACAATTCTTAAAAAATAGAAAAAATAAAAAATAAAAATGAGATTTATCTTCGAAACGAGTAAATCAAAATTTTTAATAGAGAGCACTAATAGTGGTAATAATAAAATATAATCATGCAACTGGTGAGGCATAAACCCTAATGCTGTTAAACAAATAATTGACACTTTATAAAGTTCATTTTCAACAAGTTTAATTTTTAAAATAACAAAAAAATTTAATAACAGAGGTATTAATAGAACCATTAATGAAGGAAATTTATTTATATTTTTTAAAAGAGAAAAAATTGTTACAGGAAATTCTTGCCCCGAGTCCCAATATAAGATTAAGATTATTGGTTGAAATAAATTTTTTAATAATTCTGTATCAGTAATATAGCAGTAAGATATCCATCCAATTACACAGGGAATTAATGATAATAATATTTTTAAAATATTTTTTGTAGAAAGAAAATATAGAAATAAAACGTATCCGATGTTAAACTTAAAGTAGCTAATACCACTTAGTATTGTTGATATTTTAGATTTAAATAAAAACGGTAGTAACAAGAATACGAAAGCAAAAAGAGTGTGTTGACCATAACTAATATGAATTCTAAAAATAGTACTTGTGAGAAATAAACCTATTATAATAAGAGTTTGTATCCTATTTAATTCAAATTTTTTGCACAATATAAAAGGTATTAAAAATGATAATGCTATATTTAATAAACTCCAAACTAGTTTTGCTGCATCCCAACCAAGTAAAGTTAATGGTATTAAAAGGACAAATAATCCCTGAGCATAAACTCCATTCTGCGAATACATTATTCTATCATTTGGACTATAGTCTCGCTTTCCATCAAGAATATATTCATAATGATTGATGCCCTCAGAAACTAGTTTTGTTGGTGAAAAACTTAAATCAAAACTTATATCTTGTGCTTGTTGAAATGCTCTACCAACAGAGATCAAAACAATAATAGATAATATAAAAATGATATATACTCTTAATTTACCTCTAAAAATTTTACTTATATGTCCCATCATGTTTTAATTATTTGAAGTCTCTTTTCTAACTTGCTCAATCTTAATTTTTTTGTAAAGGCTATTATTTTTATTATACAATAATTCAAAGTTTATTTTTTTGTCTACGCTGATTGTAATTATTTTAACATTTCGTACTTCAAAATTATCTGCAACAGCACTAATAGGTCTTTTATTTATATCTAAATTTTTAATAACAATCTTAGATTTATCACTAGTAATTGTACCCTTCCATCTTCTTGGCCTGAAAGGACTGATGGGTGTAATTGTTAATTTATTAGAATCTAAATCAAGAATTGGACCATGGGCAGATAAATTGTAGGCAGTGCTACCAGCTGGTGTTGATACTAAAACACCATCTGAGATTAAATTTTTAATTATATTTTTTGTATTTAAACTTATTGAAATCGATGAAGCCTGCTTACTTTGTCTTAATATTGAAACTTCATTTATAGCTATTGATTTTTTTATTTGATTGTTTTTGGTTCTAACCGTCATTTGTAACGGGTTAATCTTGGTACTATGTGAGTTTTTCAAATTTCTAAGAAAATTTTTATTAGAAAACTTATTCATTAAAAAACCATAATTCCCAGCATTTATTCCATAAAAAGGTTTTTTTAATTTATGAAATTTTTTTAAAGTTTTAAGCATAAACCCATCTCCCCCTAAAACTATTATGATATTAGATTTTTTTAAAGATGTTGTCGGAATCTTTTTAATTAAAGCAGATTTAATCTTTAAAGAATTTTTTGTTTTATCAAAAACTAAATAAATTTTATCTTTCATTTACTAATTAAGTTTTAAATTTAAATGGTGCCCTCGGCCAGACTCGAACTGGCACTCCAAAAAAGGCACGGATTTTAAGTCCGTTGTGTCTACCAATTTCACCACGAGGGCATGTATAATTTTCATTTGTTTAACTGTTTTTCTTTATAACTCAACTTCTTTTTGTTGCCAAATCATATCAACATTTTATATTAACCCTTTAATGCTTGTTTAAGATAACTTTCATCTAGATTGCAATCTTTATAACCTCGCTTAACTATATTTAAATAACGCTCTGTTGGAAATGTGAATGAAGTTTTCTTTGTCATCACGTAAGTCATCACTTTTTTTCTATAATAAGTAAAATAATATTTTTTATACAAAATAGGGTAATCTTCATAGATATCTAGCTTTTTTTCATCACTTTTTGAAATTCTAAAAATAGCTCCCGGTACAAATGAATTTTTTTTTGGCTCAATATCAGCAGCTCTATATTTACTTCGAAAGGTTAACTTAAAGTTTTTTAAATTAATCTTTTTAAAGAATATACTGTCTTTACACCTTCTTTTCATTTGAAAATGATGAAGGTTGCTACCATATGCGAAATAAAGCATTTAGTTATCTATCGACTATTTTTATTTTTTTTTCATTAACAAAATTTAATATCTCTTTACTACATTTGTTAATTTTGGACTGATCTTCTGAACGTAGTACAATTGAAACACCTAATTTTCCTGCATGAAAAAAAGGATAACTACCTATTTCTAAATCTTTATTATTATCTTGCACATCACTCAATGCCTTTGCAATTTCACTTTCAACAGTTCTTAAACTTATAGTGTGACTTAAGATTGGTTTGCCTCCTATTATTCTATTTTGTAAGCCACCAAGCATTGATTTTAAAATAGAAGGAACTCCAGGTAAACAAAAAACATTTTCAACGTTGAATCCTGGTGCGCCACTTGTTGGGTTTAAAATTAAATTTGCATTTTTTGGCATCCATACCATTTTCTGTCTGCCTTCATTAAATTCACCCACTTTATAATAAGCTTCTAATATTTTGAATGCTTCCTTATGAATTTCATACTGGAGGTTAAATGCTTTTGATATTGATTGTGCGGTAATATCATCATGTGTTGGCCCAATACCACCCGTTGTAAACACATAGTTATTTACCTCTCTTAAATAATTGACTGTTTCAATAATAATGCTCTCTATGTCTGGAATAACACGTACTTCATTAACTTTAATACCAATAGAGTTTAACCAAAGAGCTATTGAGCTAGTATTTGTATCTTTAGTTCTTCCTGAAAGAATTTCATTTCCAATAATTAATATTGCGGCATTAACTTTTTTGTTTTTTGTCATATTTAAATATACAATTTAAATATGGAATTTACCAAAACTTTAATTAAAGGCAAACTTATCAAAAGATATAAAAGATTTTTTGCAGATATTAAATTAGATAAAGAAATTGTAATTGCCCACTGCCCAAATACTGGATCAATGAAAGGTTTATTAGATGAGGCGAATGATGTTTATATTTCTAAAAGTGATGATCCTAAAAGAAAGCTTAAATACACATTGGAAATCATTAAAGTTAAGAAAAATTTAGTTGGTGTTAATACTCATTTTGCAAATAAAATTGCCTACCATGCCTTGTCAAATAATTTGATTAAAGAAATTTCAAACAATGACATCATTATACCTGAGGTTTTTTTCAACAAAGACACAAGGCTTGATTTTTTGATTGAAAAAAATAAACAAAAAATTTTTGTTGAGGTAAAAAATGTCACTTTATTTAGAGAAGAAAAAATTGCTGAATTTCCAGATTCGATTACTTCTAGGGGATCTAAGCATCTAAAGACCCTAATTGAAGCTATTAAACAAGGTTATAAATCCTATTTATTATTTTTAGTTCAAATAGAAGGTGTAGAAAGCTTTAAAATAGCCAAAGATATTGATAAAGAATATTATGATAACTATTTACTTGCAAAAAAAGCTGGTGTTAAGTTTCTAGCTTATCGTTGCAAAATAAGTTCAAAAGAAATTATAGTAGAAACAAAAATTAAAATTATTAATGTCTGATTATCTAGAAAAGTTTGATAAAATGAGAGTAGCTGGAAAGTTAGCTGCAAAAACTCTTGATATGCTTACGGATAATATTAAACCTGGTATAACTACAGGATTTATTGATAAATTAAGTTACGAATTTATTAGAGATAACGGTGCTTACTCTGCTCCACTTTTTTATAGAGGTTTTAAAAAGTCTTTGTGCACTTCTTTAAATCACGTTGTCTGTCACGGAATACCTTCAGACAGAGTTCTGGTTGAAGGCGATGCTGTTAACGTTGATGTTACTACAATAATTGATGGGCATTATGGTGATACCAGTAGAATGTTTTGTGTTGGTAAGACACCTGTTAAAGTAAATAATTTAATTGATGTTACTTACGAATCTATGATGAAAGCTATAAGAATATTAAAACCAGGATTAAGACTTGGTGACATTGGTTATGAAATACAATCTTTTGTAGAAAAAAAAGGCTACTCTGTTGTAAGAGATTTTTGTGGCCATGGGATAAGTACTACTTTTCATGAGCCTCCAAATATTTTACATTATGGTAAAAAGAATAAGGGTATGGAAATTAAACCAGGTATGACCTTTACAATAGAACCTATGATAAACGTGGGTGATTGGGATGTAAAAATGCTAAAAGATGGATGGACTGCTGTTACAAAAGACAAATCGTTATCTGCACAATTTGAACATACACTGGGTATCACTGAAAATGGTTATGAAATCTTTACAGAATCTGTTAAAGGTTATTCAAAGCCTCCTTATTTATAATTAATGATTGAAAGATATTCTAGAAAACAACTTACTGACATTTGGTCAGAAGAGAATAAATACCAAATTTGGCTCGATGTAGAGATTGCTGCTGCTGAAGCTATGGAAAAACTAGGTCATATACCTAAGGGTGTTGCTTCTATTGTTAGAAGAAAAGCTAAAATTAATGTTAAAAGGATTCATCAAATTGAAACTAAGGTTAAGCATGATGTTATAGCTTTTTTAACTTCTGTTACGGAAAAAGCAGGAATTAAAGCAAGATATCTCCACCAAGGAATGACGTCTTCTGATGTGCTAGATACAAGTTTAAATATTCAATTGGTTCAATCTGGTAAAATTCTATTAGATGACATTGATCAAATCTTAAAAGTTTTAAAAAAACAGTCTAAAAAATATAAATACACACCTTGTATTGGCAGAAGTCATGGAATACACGCCGAACCTATTACCTTTGGTTTAAAACTTGCTTCATTTTATGAGGAGTTCAAAAGAAACAAAAAGAGATTAATAGATGCAATTGACGAAATCTCAACTTGTGCAATTTCAGGTGCTGTTGGAACGTTTGCAAACATTAATCCCAATGTTGAAAAGTATGTTGCTAAAAAACTTGGTTTAAAAGTTGAACCTATTTCAACTCAAGTGATACCTAGAGATAGACATGCATTTTATTTTTCTGTTCTTGGAATTATAGCGGGTTCTGTTGAAAGAGTTGCAATTGAGATTAGACATTTACAAAGAACTGAAGTTTATGAAATTCAAGAGTATTTTTCTAAAAATCAAAAAGGTTCTTCAGCAATGCCTCATAAGAAAAATCCAATTTTAAGTGAAAATTTAACAGGTCTTGCAAGAATGGTTAGGAGTACCGTTGTCCCCGCTTTAGAAAATATTGCTCTGTGGCACGAAAGAGATATTTCTCATTCAAGTGTTGAAAGAAGCATTGGGCCTGATGCTAATATAACTCTAGATTTTGCTTTAATTAGACTCAGTAGTATTTTGGATAAAATGATTGTCTACCCAAAAAAAATGATTGAGAATTTAAACTTAACAAAAGGTTTAATTTTTTCCCAAGAAATTATGCTTGAGTTAACAAAGTCAGGTCTTAGTAGAGAGCAATCTTATAAAATGGTTCAAAATTATGCAAAAAAATGTTTTGCTGAAAATCTAAATTTGTTTGATGTAATATCAAATGATGAATTTATTATGAACAAAATTTCATCTAAAAGATTAAAAGCTATATTTAATTATTCATCACACTTCAAAAATGTAGACTTAATTTTTAGAAGGGTTTTTAGAAAGTGAAAAAAGGTAAAAAATTATACGAGGGTAAAGCAAAAATAATTTATGCTACATCTGATAAAGACCTAGTTATTCAATATTTCAAGGATGATGCAACAGCTTTCAATAATTTAAAAAAATCAACGATTGAAGGTAAGGGTGTTTTAAATAATAGAATTTCAGAACATATACTTTCCAACTTGTCACAAATTGGTATTAAAAACCATTTAGTCAAAAGATTAAATATGAGAGAACAGATTATCAAATTTGTTGAAATTATACCTATTGAATTTATTATTAGAAATGTTGCTGCAGGGTCTATAACAAAGAGACTAGGTATTGAGGATGGAACAGTTTTAAAGCACCCCTTATTAGAATACTGTCTTAAAGACGACAAATTAGGAGATCCTTTAATTGCTGAAGAGCATATTCTAGCTTTTGATTGGGCAACTAAGCAAGAATTAGAAAAAGTTAAAAAAATGATTCTAAGAATAAACGACTTTATGATTGGAATGTTTAGGGGAGTTGGGATTAAATTGATCGACTTTAAACTTGAATTTGGAAGATTAAAAACTAATGGAAAAACAGAAATTATTCTAGCAGATGAAATTAGCCCTGATACATGTAGATTATGGGACTCTATTACTGATAAAAAATTAGACAAAGATAGATTTAGAAAAGATTTAGGAGACTTGATACCAGCATACACCGAAGTTGCTAGCAGATTAGGGATACTTCACGAACAATCTAATGTTAGTGTTGTTAATGTTACAAAATTAAGATCAGTAAAAAAAAGAAAATAAAATGAAAATATCAGTAATTATTACACTTAAAAAAGATGTACTCGACCCTCAAGGTAAAGTTATTAATCAAACCTTAGATGGTATGGGTTTTGAAGGCGTTAATGATGTAAGACAAGGAAAATATTTTGAAATTGATATTAAAGAAGATGATAAAAGTAAAGCTGAGTCAGAAGTAGAAGAAATGTGCAAAAAACTTTTAGCAAATTTAGTAATAGAAAATTATAAGATTATTAGATCACAATAATTAAAAATGAATTCTTCAGTAATAACCTTTCCAGGATCTAATTGTGATCGAGATATGGATGTCGCATTAAAAAAATTTGGTTTTAAAAATAAAATGGTTTGGCACGAGGATATTGAGCTTCCAAAAAGTGATTTGGTTGTATTGCCTGGTGGATTTTCATATGGAGATTACCTTAGATGTGGAAGTGTGGCATCAAAATCTAAGATTATGAAATCAGTGACAAACTTTGCTAAGGGTGGTGGTAAAGTTATGGGTGTCTGTAATGGTTTTCAAATTTTAGTTGAGTCAGGCTTGCTTCCAGGGGTACTACTCAGAAATAAGTACTTAGAATTTATTTGTAAAAATATTTTTGTTAAAGTTATTGATAAAAATAGTCCTTATTTTAAGAATATTAAGAAAGATACCCTTGAGCTTCATATTGCACATAATGAGGGAAATTATTTTTGTACTAAGGAACAAATAAAAGAAATTAATGATAACAATCAAGTAGCCCTGGTCTACTCAGACAAAAATGGAAGTGTTGATGACGCAAACAATCCAAATGGTTCTATGAAAAATATTGCTGGAATACTCAACAAAGAAAAAAATGTTTTAGGAATGATGCCTCATCCAGAGAGAATGATTGATCCCACCTTATCTGGTGAAGATGGGTCAATTTTTTTTAATAATCTAATTAATAATTTGAAATAATGATAGTTAACGAACAGGTTGCTGTAGATCATGGACTAAAAAAAGATGAATATAAAAAAATTTGTGATTTGCTAAAAAGAATTCCAAATATTACAGAGTTAGGAATTTTTTCTGCTATGTGGAATGAACATTGCTCTTATAAATCTTCAAGATTTCATCTTAAGAATTTACCTACAGAAGGAAAAAATGTAATTCAAGGACCAGGTGAAAATGCTGGTGTTATTGATATTGGTGACGATGATGCAATAGTTTTTAAAATTGAAAGCCATAATCACCCTTCATTTATTGAGCCCTACCAAGGTGCTGCAACTGGGGTTGGTGGAATTATGAGGGATGTCTTTACAATGGGTGCAAGACCTATTGCTAATTTAAACTCAATTCATTTTGGCTCACCTCAACATAAAAAAACTAAAAATTTACTTCGTGGAGTTGTGCGTGGAATTGGTGGTTATGGTAATTGCATGGGTGTTCCAACTATTGCTGGTCAAACTAGTTTTGATGAGTCTTACAATGGCAATATTTTGGTTAATGCCATGACATTAGGATTGGTTAAAAAAAATAAAATATTTTACTCAAAAGCTGCAGGCTTAGGAAAACCTGTGATTTATGTTGGATCTAAGACTGGGAGAGATGGAATTCACGGTGCAAGCATGGCCTCAGCTGTATTTGATGACAAAATTGAAGAAAAAAAACCAACCGTTCAAGTTGGAGATCCTTTTAGTGAAAAACTTTTATTAGAAGCTTGTTTGGAGTTAATGTCAGGAGACTCGATTATTGCAATTCAAGATATGGGTGCTGCAGGATTAACCTCTTCAAGTATTGAGATGGCCTCAAAGGGAAACTTGGGAATTGAGATAAATTTAAATAAAGTTCCCTGTAGAGAAGCAAATATGACCCCTTACGAAATTATGCTTTCTGAAAGCCAAGAACGAATGCTTATTGTTTTAGAAAAGGGCAAGGAAGAAATAGCTCAAAAGATATTTGATAAATGGAATTTAGACTTTGCGGTAATTGGCAAAACAAATAAGAGTAAAAAAATTGAGCTTTACTTTAATGAAGAAAAAGTTGCAAATATTCCTGTTAATACATTGGTTGAAAACTCTCCTATGTACGAACGGAAATGGAGGAAAGCAAAATTACCCAAAAAAATAAAGATTAAGAAAGAACAGTTTAAAAATCTAAAAATAATAACTGTCTTAAACAAAATTCTTTCTAATCCTAACGTCTGTAGTAAGGAATGGATTTGGCAACAATATGATCACACTGTTATGGGGGATACTATTCAAAAACCTGGTGGTGATTCAGGAGTCGTAAGGATTCATGGAACAGATAAAGCAGTTGCAGCATCTGTTGACTCATCAGCTGTGTATTGTTGGGCTCACCCTTTGAGTGGAGGAAAACAAATAGTTTGCGAAAGTTGGAGAAATCTAATTTCTGTAGGTGCTCAACCAATTGCAATAACTAACTGTTTAAATTTCGGTAGTCCTGAAAATGAAGAAAATATGGGTGAATTTGTGGAATGTGTGCAGGGCTTAGGAGAGGCTAGTTTATTTTTAAATTTTCCAGTAGTTTCTGGGAATGTTTCTTTTTACAATCAAACAAAAGATATTGGTATCAAACCAACTCCAGTAATTGGTGGTGTTGGTTTAATTAAGAATTATAGAAATATGGTCACAATGGACCTTAAAGAATCAGATAATCTACTTTTAGTTATTGGGAAAACTGAAGGACATTTGGATCAAAGTTTGTTTGCTAGGGATATATTAAATGAAAAAAATGGCCCACCACCTGAAATTAATCTTTTTAATGAAAAAAATAATGGTGAAACAATTTTAAGACTTATTGATAAGAAATATATAAGATCTGCTCATGACATTTCTTTAGGAGGTATTATTACCGCCCTATCAAAAATGTGTATCAAGGGAAAAAAGGGTGCAACTCTTAAAAAACCTAAACATTTGATAAGTCAGTTTGAATATTTGTTTGGTGAAGATCAGGGTAGATATATAATAGAAATCGATAAAAATAACTTTAAAAATGTAGCTACAATACTTGAAGAAAACTCAGTACATTTTGATGAACTTGGTACTATTGGTGAAAATGATTTGATTATTGATGATAAGTCAAAAGTATCAATTGACGATTTAATTAAATCACATACAACTTGGTTAACTAACTACATGAGTAAATAAATGGCAATGGATTTAAAAGAAATTGAAGCACTTATTAAAGAAGCAATTTCTGATGCTGTTGTTGAAATTCAAGATTTAGCTGGAGATGGTAACCATTATTCTGCAACTGTAACTTCTAAAGAGTTTTCTGGTAAAAGCAAAATTGAACAACATAAGATGGTATACAATTCCCTAAAGGGGAAAATGGGTAACGAACTACACGCATTAGCAATTAAAACAAAGGAACAATAATGGACGATCAAACAAAAAATTTAATTCAAAATCATATTGATACAAACGAAGTATGTTTATTTATGAAAGGAACTCCCGATGCTCCTCAGTGTGGATTTTCTATGGCTATATCAAATATGTTAAAAATTTTAGAAGTTAATTATAAGGGAATTAATGTTCTTGAATCCCAACCTTTAAGAGAAGGTATAAAAAAATTTAGTGATTGGCCTACTATCCCACAAGTTTATATTAAAGGTGAATTTGTTGGTGGGTGTGACATAGTTAAAGAGATGTATGAAAATGGTGAGCTTAAAAAGGTTCTCGAAGAAAAAAGTATAAATTTTAAAAAATAGTTAATTACTCATATATATAATCTCTTGTAGTGGGTGTAGATATATAATTTTTTGTTAATTGCAATTGATACACCACTTGGTCTCCCCACTTAAAAGCAATTTCACAACTTGCTAAATAAAACTCCCACATTCTAAAAAATTTTTCATCAAACATATTGGTGATTTCGGTTTTATTTTTTATGCAGTTTTCCTTCCAATGTCTCAAGGTATGTGAGTAATGTAATTTAAGTATTTCAATATCAGATACTATTAATCCAGCTTTTTCTATGGGTGTCATAACTTCACTTAGGCTAGGTGTATAACCACCTGGAAAAATATATTTTGTTATCCAGGGATGTGGATCTCTAGGAGGGTTGACTGAACCGATAGTGTGTATCAAAGAAACTCCATCATCATTGAGCAACTTATCAATTTGTTTAAAAAATTTTTTGTAAAATTTTCTACCTATATGTTCAAACATTCCAACACTCACAATTCTATCAAATTTTTCATCTAATTGTCGGTAATCTATAAGTTTAAATGTAACTTGATTTTCTAAATTGAATTCTTTAGCTTTTTTTATGCAATAATTAAATTGATTTTCAGATAAAGTTATTCCTGTAACTTCACAATTTGTACTTTTTGCAATATCGATTGCTAAAGATCCCCATCCGCAACCAATATCAAGAACTTTTTGATTTGGTTTTATATTTAGTTTTTTTATTATGTGTTGTATTTTGTTATTTTGAGCTACTTCCAATGTATCATTTTTATTTTTGAAATATCCACATGAGTATTGTTTTTTTGAATCTAAAAACAAATTATATAGATTATCTGAAAGATCATAATGATGTGCTACATTCATTTTTGATTTTTTTATAAAGTTAAAGTTTGTTAAATATCTATAAGAACCATAAAGTTTATTTATCAACCTACTAAAAAAATTAAATTCACTTCTTCCAAGATTCATGAGTGCAATATCTAAAAAATTAGTCAAACTTCCATTCTCGATTACTATAGTTCCGTCTGAATAAGCCTCTCCAAAATATAAATCTGGTCGAAATAATAATTTATAATGAAGCTTCGTATCTAAAATCTTTACTATTATTGGGTTTTTATTTATTGGTGAACCTATGATGTATTTATTTAAATATGCATCTACTAATACAAAACCATCTTTTTGAAATAATTTATTTAAAAATCTTGCAAGTTGCATTTGAACATCAATAAAAATATTTTCATAATTTTAATAATATAATGTTTTTAAATTAAATTCATGCTGGAATATGACCTGATTTTATTAGAATTTTTGGATTAAAAAAAATTTAATTAATCAAAATTAAGTATTGATTATCTAGAGTAGTATTCAATTACGAGATTAGGCTCCATAATAACCGGGTAAGGAACTTCTTCAAACTTAGGCGTTCTAACAAAAGTAACTTTTTTATTCTTTTCATCTAAATGAATGTATTCTGGAGTTTCTCTTTCCTTATTAGCTAAAGCGATATCTATAAAAGCTAACTGTTTAGATTTATCTCTAATTTCGATAGTGTCTTCTTCTTTAACTAAATAACTAGCGATGTTAACTTTTTTTCCGTTAACTTTTACATGTCCATGATTAATAAGTTGTCTGGCTGAAAATACTGTTGTTGAAAATCTTGCTCGGTATACAACTGAATCGAGTCTTCTCTCAAGTAATCCTACTAAATTCTCACCAGTATCACCTTTTTGCATCGCAGCTTTTTGATAAATATTTCTGAATTGTCTTTCATTAATATTACCATAATAACCTTTTAATTTTTGTTTAGCCTGTAACTGAATACCATAATCAGAGGGCTTTCCTTTTCTCCCTTGACCATGTTGTCCAGGTCCATAATCTCTTTTATTAAAAGGGCTCTTGGGTCTACCCCATAGGTTAATCTTTAACCTTCTATCTATTTTATGTTTAGAACTTATTCTTTTTGTCATTTGATAGTTGGGGTTATAAACTTACTCATTATTTTGTCAATCAACCTTTTTTGGCTAAACTAGCAAATACACTTGATAAAATACGGGTTTCTTTCTCAGATAGCTCCATTTTAGAAAAAATACTTCTTAAGTTTTCTAACATAATAGGTCTCTTCTCTAAAGGTTTGAAAAAATTCTTTTCTTCTAATTTTTTTATGCACAAATTAGTCATTGCCTGAACGTCTCTTTTGCTGGCAAGAGACACTTTTTTAGATTTAGAATATTTTTCTTCTTTTAGGCTAATGATATTGGCTACCGTGTGTGCAACAATAATGACACTGTGAGATAAATTTAATGATCTAAAGTCAAGATTGGTTGGTATTTGCATTGTATAATTAGCGTAACTAATTTCATTATTAGATAACCCAGATGCCTCAGAACCAAACAAAAATGCAACTTTCTTATTAAAATCAATTTTCTTTAAATCATTTAATTTTATATGCTTAATATTTTTATTTCTAAATCTTGCTGATGTAGCAATAACATAATCTACCTTCTTTATAGCGGATTCTATATTTTCATAAACTTTTGCATTTACAATTAGATCCTTAGCACCAACAGATGTTGCTAAAATTTTATCATTAGGAAAAATTGGCTTTGGTTTCACAATTACTAATTTTTTAAATCTAAAATTTTTTATTGCTCTTGCACAGGCTCCTATATTTTCAGACAACTGGGGTTGATGTAAAATAAATGAAATATTGTTAAAAAACATTAATGATTATTTGCTTGCTGGAGCCTTATCTTTAAATAGTTTATAATCCAAACTATCTACAAGCGCTTTAAATGAAGCATCAATGATGTTGGCCGAAACACCAATGGTAAACCAATTTTTACCCTTTGAGTCTGTGCTTTCAATTGAAACTCTCGTTATTGCCTCCGTTCCTGTATTTAAAATTCTAACTTTATAATCAACTAATTTAAGATCTTTTAAGTATTTAGAGTATTTATTTAATTTTTCCACATTTTTTCTAATGGCATTATCTAAAGCATTTACAGGTCCATTACCTTCACCTTCACAAATAATTTTTTTTCCATCAACTTCTAGCTGCGCTTTTGCTGATGAAACTATTTTTCCAGATGAATCTTTTCTAACTGAAACATCATATTCCTTAATTAATATATATCTCGGAATTTCACCTATAATTCGTCTTGCTAATAATTCAAAAGATGCATCAGCACCATCATAACTATATCCAATAAATTCTCTGTCTTTTACTTCATCTAAAAGCTTTTTAATTTTAGGATCATTTTCTTTTATTTCGATTCCAATAGTTTTTAATCTTGAAATAATATTTGATTTGCCTGATTGATCTGAAACTACAATATTTCTAGAATTTCCAACTTCCTCGGGATTTATATGCTCATATGTCTTTGGGTCTTTTTGTACTGCAGATACATGTAAGCCACCTTTGTGAGAAAATGCTGCAGCACCAACATAAGGTAGATGTTGGTTGGGTTTTCTATTTAATATTTCATCTAATAGTCTTGAGCATTGTGTTAAATTTTTAATATTTTCAAATTTAATTTGTAACTCAAATTTGGAAACAAAATCTTTTTTTAAAAAAAATGTAGGGATTAATGTCATCAAATTAGCATTACCACATCTTTCACCTAATCCATTAATTGTTCCTTGAATATGTCTTACACCTGCCCAAACTGCTGCTAAAGAATTAGCTACCGCATTACCTGTATCATTGTGAGCATGTATTCCTAAATTTTCACCCGGAATAACTTTACAAACTGAAGTCACTATTTGTGTAATTTCATGGGGCAAAGTACCACCATTGGTATCACATAAAATTATCCATCTTGCACCCTGTTCAAATGCAGCACTAAGACAGGCTATTGCATAACTCGGGTTAGCTTTATAACCATCAAAAAAATGTTCTGCATCAAACATAAATTCTTTATTTTCTTTAACAAAATGTTTGGCACTTTCTCTTATATTTTCTAAATTTTCTTCATTAGAAATACCTAAAGCGATATCGACATGGAAATCCCAAGATTTACCCACCAAACAAACTGCAGGTGTGTTTGAATTTAAAAGTGCGGATAATCCAGGATCATTGTTGGCGCTACGACCTGTTTTTTTAGTCATTCCAAAAGATGTTAATTTCGCGTTATTAAATTTATGTTTTCTTTGAAAAAACTCAGTATCGGTAGGATTTGCTCCAGGCCATCCTCCTTCAATATAATCTACACCCAAATTATCCAAAGCAGAGGCTACTTTAACCTTGTCATCGACAGAAAAATCTACACCCTGAGTTTGAGCACCATCTCTTAATGTTGTATCAAATATATAAAGTCGTTCTTTGCTCATTTAAGTTTCCAAATTGTTTTACCATCTTTATCTTCTATTAAAACACCTTTATCCAAAAGCTCACTTCGAATTTTATCAGCATTATTATAATCCTTATCTACTCTTGCTCTATTTCTTAACTCAATTTTTTTTAAAATGTCTATCTCACTAATTAGTGACTTTTTCTTTTTAATAGATAGCCACTCTTCTTTAGTTTTATTTAGAATTCCTATAAAATTACAAGCTAAAACAAATAGACTTTTATCATTATTATTTCCCTTTAATGCTTTTTCATAAAGTAGATGTAAATTTGCTATATACCCTGGTGTATTTAAGTCATCATATAGTGGAGATAAAATATCTTCGTTAAGTGTAATTTTTTGATCAATTACTATGTAGACTTCATACCATTTCTCAATAGTATTTTGACAGGCTTTTAAAAGTTTTTCATTCCAATCTAGTGGTTGTTTATAATGAGCACTCATAAGAGCAAGTTTTAAAACTTGACCATCAATATTTTCTTTAAAATTTTTAATCTTTAATATGTTGCCAGTTGACTTGGCCATTTTTTCATTCGACATAGTTATAAAAGCATTATGAATCCAATAATTTGCAAAAGATTTAGTATTATTTGCGCATCTTGATTGAGCTATTTCATTTTCATGATGAGGGAAAAGTAAATCAATACCTCCCCCATGTATGTCAAATGTATCTCCAAGATACTTTTTTGACATAGTGGAACATTCTAAATGCCAACCAGGTCTTCCCTTTCCCCACGGTGAGTCCCAAAATGGTTCTTCACTAGATGAGGGTTTCCATAAAACAAAATCTTCAGCATTCTTTTTGTTTTCTGAAATTTCTACTCTTGACCCAGCTTTTAAATCTTCTAATTTTTTATTTGATAATTTTCCATAGTCTTCAAATTTATTTACTTCAAAATAAACATGACCATTTATTTCATAAGCAAAATTTTTTTTTAACAATATTGAAATCATCTCAATCATTAAATCAATATGATCTGTTGCTTTTGGCTGCTGACTAGGTTCATCTAAATCTAAATACTTACAATCATCATTAAAATCTTTTATTATATTTCTGGTCAATTCTGATATTGAAATATTTTTTTCTTTTGAAGATTTTATTATTTTATCATCTACATCAGTAATATTTCTCACATAGTTTACTGAATTATTCCCATATTTTGACTTTAAAACTTTAAATAAAATATCAAATATAACAAGAGGCCTTGCGTTACCAATATGAGGGTTATCATAAACTGTTGGGCCACATACGTACATTCCAATTTTTTCTCTATGTATAGGTATAAATTTCTCTTTTTTATTCTTTAGATTATTTGTTAAATAAATATCTTTGTTCATTTATCTAGAATTATACTTTAATTTGAGGTTTGTGAATCTATAAGATTAGTTGGGAATCTTACAAACCGGGATCGGTTCCATTTTATGTAAGTTCATCTTTCTTATTTTTTCATATTTTTCTCTATTTAGTGAGTTTGGGTTATTCATTGCTTCTTCTAACTCTTTATATTCAAGCCCTAGTTGACCTTCATCCGTTCTTCCATCATCCCATAATCCGTCTGTAGGAGTGGCATCAATTATTTCTTTCAATATATTAAGCTCTCTACCAATTTCCCATACTTCAGTTTTATTGCAGTCTGCAATTGGAGATATGTCTACTCCGCCATCTCCATATTTTGTATAAAATCCAACTCCAAAATCTTCTACTTTATTTCCAGTTCCAACTACAATTCCTTTATTGGCTGCAGCTACTTGGTAAAGTGTTGTCATTCTAAGTCTTGCTCTAGAGTTTGCCATTCCTAAATCACTATCAAATTTAGATAAGCTATTTTCAAATGTTTCAAATAACTTATCTAGATTCACTATATGTGCTTCTACATTACTAAATCTTTTAGTTAACCACTTTTGATGCTTTAGACTTAAATCGTGTTGCACAGATTTTTGTTTAATAGGCATAGATAAAACAATAGTTTTTAAACCTGTCATAGCACTTAACGTGCTTGAAACTGATGAATCGATTCCACCTGAGATGCCAATTATTAAAGATTTTGCTTTAGTAGGCATTGACTCAGTGTAGTTTTTTATCCAACTACTTATAAAAGCTACTTTTTCTGATGGTTTCATAATTATAAAATTTAGACAAAATTGTATTTAATACAATCGTTTAAGATGCCGCTTTAATATTATTTTTTGAATATTTTGCATTTTTTTTAATCTCATCAGAAATTAAAAATGCTAATTCTAATGCTTGGTTTGCATTAAGTCTCGGATCACAATGTGTGTGATATCTATGAGATAAATCTTGGTCTGATATCTTCTGAGCACCACCAGTACATTCAGTTACATCTTGTCCTGTCATTTCTATATGCAAACCTCCCGCATAACTTCCTTCACTTTGATGACATTCAAAAACATTTTTAACCTCATTAACAACATTGTTAAATGGACGTGTTTTATATCCAGAAGTAGCTTTTATTGTATTACCATGCATTGGGTCACATGACCAAATTACATTTAAGCCTTCTTTTTTTATTGCTCTAATTAATTTTGGTAAAAACTTACCTACGTTATCATGACCAAATCTAGAAATTAATGTAATTTTGCCTTTTTCATTATTAGGATTAATTCTGTTACATAGGTTTATTAAGTCTTCACTTTTTAATGTAGGACCACATTTAATTCCAATTGGATTTTCAATGCCTCGACAGAACTCAACGTGTCCACCATCCAATTGTCTTGTTCTATCTCCTATCCAAACAAAATGGGCAGAGGTAGCATGATGTTCACCCGTTGTAGAGTCTACTCTTGTCATTGCCTGTTCAAATGGCAATAATAAAGCTTCATGAGAAGTCCAAAAGTTTACAGTTTTCAATCTTCTGTTAAAATCTGAGTTAATTCCACATGCATCCATAAATGCTAATGCATCTGCAATTTTATCTTCTAATTCTTTAAATTTTTTTCCTGCTGGTGTTTTTTTAATAAAACCTAAATTCCAAGTATGCACTTTTTTAAGATCAGCAAATCCTCCATGAGAAAAAGCCCTTATAAGGTTAAGAGTTGATGCCGACTGAGAATATGCTTTGAATAATCTTTTTGGATCTGGAACTCTTGATTTTTCATTAAATTCTATGCCATTTATATTGTCTCCTAGATAACTAGGTAGTTCAACACCGTCTATATTTTCAATTGGTGAACTTCGAGGTTTAGAAAATTGTCCAGCAATTCTTCCTAATTTAATTACAGGTAAAGATGCAGAGTAAGTTAGAACTAATGACATTTGAAGTACTAGTTTAAATGTATCTCTAATATTATCTGGGTGAAATTCCGCAAAACTTTCGGCACAATCTCCACCTTGGAGTAAAAATGCTTTACCATCTACTACTTGAGCGAGCTGTTCTTTTAAATGTCTTGTTTCACCTGCAAAAACTAATGGTGGAAAATCTTTAATCTTACTAAGAACTCCATCTAATTCTTTTTTATCCGGATACTCCGGGATATGCTTTACAGGATAATTTCTCCAGCTATTTATTTTCCAATTTTTCATATTCAACCTAGAGGTGTTCTAGCAGAATTTAATAATTATTCAACCGTAACTGATTTTGCTAAATTTCTTGGTTTATCAATGTCGTAACCTTTTTTAAGAGCTGAATGATAGGCCAGTTTTTGTAAAGGTATCGTTAATAAAAATGGAAGCAAATCATCGTTAGTGCTCTCCACCTCTATAGTTTCCCAAATATTCTCCGACACAATTTCATCCTTACTTTTATTGGTAATCAATAAAACTTTTGCACCTCTTGCAATTACCTCTTGCATATTTGAAATTGTTTTTGGGTAATATTTATCTCTTGGAGCTAAAACTACTACTGGCATTCCATCTTCTATTAAAGCTAATGGGCCATGTTTCATTTCACCTGCAGGATACCCCTCTGCATGAACATAGGCTAGTTCTTTTAATTTAAGAGCACCCTCTAAGGCTATAGGGTAAGAAAATCCCCTTCCTAAAAACATTGCCCCTTTAGCATCAGTAAATGTGTTTGAAACTGTTTGAATTTTACTATCTGTCAACAAAGTTTCTTCAACTAATTTTGGTAATCCTTTTAAATCTTTGATTTTATTTAAATATAAATCTTTATCTAAATCTTTTCTTAAAATTCCCAATTTTAATACCAAAATATAAAGTACAAGCATTTGTCCCAAAAAAGCTTTTGTTGAAGCTACCCCAATTTCAGGCCCACAATGAATCGGTAATACAAAGTTAGAATCCCTTGCTATTGAACTTTCAATAACATTAACCACACTACAAGTTTTCATGCTGTTCTTATTACATAAGTCTAAGGCCGCATAAGTATCTGCAGTTTCACCAGATTGTGAAACAAAGATATATAAGTTGCTTTTTTTAAACCTATTTTTTCTGTACCTAAATTCTGAAGCAATATCAATTGTAACATCTAATTTTGTTAATTCTTCAAACCAATATTTTGCCATTAAACATGAGTGATATGCAGTCCCACATCCTATTAATGTTATGGAAGAAATTTCTTTCAAATCCCAAGGAAAATTATAAATATTAATATTGTTATTAATGGTGTCGATATATTCCTTGATACAATTTTTTAAAGTTATTGGCTGTTCTTCAATTTCTTTTGCCATAAAATGTTTAAAATTACCTTTTTCATAATTTTGTTCATCTGTAGATAGTTCTAAAATTTTCTTATTAACTATAATCCCATTTTCATCGAAAAATTCCACTTGATCTTTTTTTACAATACAAAACTCACCATCATTTAAGTATGAGATCTTATTTGTCATTGATTTTAAAGCGTAGGAGTCTGACCCTAAATAATTTTCATTAGATCCATACCCCACTGCTAATGGAGAGCCCCTTCTAGCACCAACAATTAAGTCTGGCTGATCTTTAAAAATTATACCAAGAGCAAAGCTTCCATGAAGTTTCTTAAGCATTTTTATAATGGAATCTTTTAAATCATCTTTCTTTAAATACTCTGTAATTAAATGAACAATTACTTCAGTATCTGTTTGAGATTTAAATACGTGACCCTTATCAATTAAATATTTTTTTAAAATTGTAGAATTTTCAATAATTCCATTATGTACAATTGAAACTTTTTCTGAGGAATGTGGATGCGCATTAATAGTATTAGGAATTCCATGTGTGGCCCACCTGACATGTCCTATACCAACTGATCCTGACATACTCTTGCTTGCTAAGTTTATTTCTAAATTATCTACCCTGCCCTCTGATTTAACTTCACTTATAGTACCGTTGGACAGTGTTGCTATACCCGCTGAATCATAGCCTCTATATTCTAATTTCCTTAGTGATTTTATAATTGCTGAAGAAACTGGTTTATTACTAGTAATGCCTATAATTCCACACATATACTATTTCTTTTTTCTTTTATAATTTTGGATTTCTACTTGTGTTCCTCTTGTTAAGGCTAAAGATCTTTTTTTAACATTTTTTGTTATTACAGATCCTGCACCAACGATACTATTTTCGTTTATTGTCAAAGGTGCAACTAAAGATGAATTAGATCCTATAAAAACATCATTTTTTATTTTTGTTTTACTTTTTTTAACACCATCATAGTTGCAAGTAATTGTTCCAGCTCCAATATTAACATTTTTTCCTATTTCACTATCACCAATATAAGATAGATGATTTACTTTCGATTTCTTACCAATTATACTTTTTTTAACTTCTACAAAATTGCCAATCTTGGACCCATCTTTTAATACTGTGCCTGGTCTTATTCTTGCATAAGGTCCAACTTCAACTTTATTTTCAATCTTACAATTTTCTAAATGTGTAAAAGAATTTATAGTTACATTATTTCCAATTTTGACTTTAGCACCAATAACAACATAAGGATTGATAGTTACATTTTTGCCAATTTTTGTATCTATTGAAAAAAAAATTGTTTCTGGGCCAATCATTTTAACTCCAAGTTTAACAAACTTATTTCTCATTTTTATTTGAATTTTATATGAATTTATTTGTTTCATTTTTAAAAATCTTTATAGTAAGAAGTAAGATAACTTAATTCACAAATTATTTCTTAAAAATACTTATTAATGACACAAAAATATACAATCCTATTTGATTTAGACGGCACCTTAGTTGATACAGCTCCCGATTTAATGAATGCACATAATCATGTAATGAAAAAGTATGGCTATCCAACTAAATCTACCACTGATATTCGAAATCTAATGGGACAAGGCGCTGGTGCAATGATTGGAAGATCTATTTGGGGGCAAGCAAAAAAAGAATTTGGAAAAATAAATGATCAAAAGATAAAAGCTGAAATGGTTAAAGAATTTGTTAGTTTTTATGGAAATAATATTATTAATGAAAGCACACTAATTAATGGTGTCAAAGAATTTTTAAAATGGAGTAAAGAAAAAAATATTTCTATGGCTGTATGTACCAATAAACAAGAGTATTTAGCTATTGACCTTTTAAAAAAAATTGGGATTTATGATTACTTCGAATATGTTGCGGGCCATGATACTTTTGATTTTTGCAAACCTGACCCTAGACATTTGACTAATGTTATTGAAATCTTGGACGGTGATATAAAAAAATCTTTAATGTTTGGTGATAGTGAGTCTGATGCAAATGCAGCGAGAGACGCTTCAATACCTGTATTTCTACTAGAAAATGGCTACACAGAGAAAAAAACTAGTGAAATTTATCATAATCACCTAATAAAAGACTTCATAGGTGTTGAAAAAATCGTTTCTACTTACTTAAAAGATTGATTTAGTTTTTTTTCTTATTATTAATACCCCATAAAATAATAAGGAGAAGTTCTGATTTCACACAAAGTTAAAGTTTACCCATCTAAAATTAATTTACCTAAAAAAAATCAATTAGCTTGGAAGATTGCTGAAATAGCTTCGGATAACGCAAAATTAGATAAAAATTCAGTTGAAATGGTTATCAATAGAATTATTGATAATGCGTCTGTAGCAATTGCTTCTTTGAATAGAAAAGCAGTTATCTCATCAAGGGAAATGGCACTCAAACATCCCAGAAAAAATGGTGCAACATTATTTGGTATTGACCCAAAGTTAAAATTTGATTGTGAGTGGGCTGCTTGGTCTAATGGAACTGCAGTTAGAGAGCTTGACTTTCATGACACTTTTTTAGCGGCAGACTACAGTCACCCAGGAGATAATATACCACCATTGTTAAGTGTTGCTCAACAAACTAAAAAAAGTGGATTAGACCTTTTAAGAGGAATTATAACAGCATATGAAGTTCAGGTAAATTTAGTAAAAGGCATTTGTCTCCACGAACATAGAGTTGACCACATCGCTCACTTAGGTCCTAGTGTTGCAGCTGGTTTAGGAACAATGCTTAAGTTAAAAACTGAAATAATATACCAATCTGTTCAACAAGCTTTACACACAACAATATCAACAAGACAGTCACGTAAAGGTGAAATTTCTAGCTGGAAAGCTTTTGCACCAGCTCATGCAGGTAAACTTGCCATTGAGGCAGTTGATAGATCAATGCGAGGAGAAGGTGCTCCAAGTCCTATATATGAAGGGGAAGATAGTGTAATTGCTAGAATCTTAGATGGTAAAAAAGCTTTATACAATGTTCCATTGCCTAAAAGTGGTGAGAGTAAAAGAGCTATTCTAGAAACATATACAAAAGAATATTCTGCTGAGTACCAAGCTCAAGCCCTAATTGATATTGCCAAAAAATTAAATAAAAAAATATCTAATCTTAATCAAATTAAAAAAATTGATTTATATACAAGTCATCATACGCATAACGTAATTGGCACAGGTGCAAATGATCCACAAAAAATGGATCCAAATGCAAGTAGAGAAACTTTAGATCACTCTATTATGTATATTTTTGCAGTTGCTCTAGAGGATGCAGATTGGCACCATGTTAAATCTTATACTAAACAAAGAGCTAATAAAAAAAGCACGATTAAAATATGGAAATCTATCATAACTCATGAAGATAAGACATGGACTAAAAAATATCATGACCCTAATCCAAAGAATAAATCATTTGGGGCTAAGGTAGTCGTCACATTAAATGATGGTAAAAAAATTATAGAACAACTTGATAGAGCAGATGCCCACCCCTATGGCGCTCGCCCATTTAAAAGACAAAACTATATTCAGAAATTTTTAACACTTACAGATGGTATTTTAGAAAAAAAAGAAAGCTCAAGATTTCTCAAAACTGTTCAAAATCTAAAAAATTTAAAATCTGGAGAATTAAATAGATTGAATATTAAGGTAAAACAAAGTCAAATAATGAAAAATACAAAAAAAGGAATTTTTTAGTGCACTTTGTAGATAAAGAACCCATTCAAAAAAGAGCTGACTTTGTAAACAAACTTAAAACTAATAAAATTTTAAGAGTACCTGGAGCCTACAACCCGTTAACAGCAAAATTAATTGAGGAAATTGGTTATGATGCGGTTTATGTGTCAGGTGGTGTTATGGCAAATGACTTGGGGTTTCCTGATATAGGTTTAACAACATTGCAAGATGTGAGTACAAGATCTTACTTGATATCAAGAGTTACAAGTCTTCCAACAATTGTTGATATAGACACGGGATTTAAATCTTGTGAAGAGACCATTAAAACCTTTGAAGAGTTTGGAGTAGCTGCAGTTCATTTGGAAGACCAAGTAGAACGTAAAAGATGTGGGCACCTTGATAATAAAGAGTTAATTTCAACTGAAGCCATGGTTAAAAAAATTAAGGAATGTGTTGCAGCCAAACAGGATGAAAATTTTAAGATCATAGCAAGATCTGACGCTAAAGGTGTTGAGGGTATAGATAAGATGATTGATAGATGTAAGGCTTATATTGATGCTGGTGCAGAAATTATTTTTCCAGAAGCACTGTATGATGAAAAAGATTTTGAAAAAGTTAGAAAAGAGCTTTCATGCTATTTGCTTGCCAACATGACTGAATTTGGAAAATCTAAACTTTTTAACTATAAAGAATTAGAAAATTTTGGTTATAATATTGTAATATATCCAGTAACTACACAAAGATTAGCAATGAAAAATGTGGAAGATGGACTAAGAGATATTTATACAACTGGACATCAAAATAATGTTATTGATAAAATGCAAACTAGAAAAAGACTTTATGAGTTAGTTGAATATGAAAAATATAACTCTTTAGATGAAAAAATTTATAATTTTAGTACGGAAGGACATGAGTAATGAGTGATGATATCAAAAAAGGATTAATGGGGGTAACAGTTGATGAAACTGCAATTTCAAAAGTTATGCCTGAAATTAATTCACTAACGTATAGAGGATATGCTGCTCAAGATTTATGTTCAGAGTGTCAATTTGAAGAAGTTGCTTACTTAATAATAAATGGTGAGCTACCAAATAAAAAACAATATAAACAATTTCTTAAAGATGAGGTAGGTGAAAGAATACTATCAAAAAATCTTATTAATATAATTAAACAAATGCCCAAGAAGTCTCATCCAATGGATGTTGCTCGAACGGCTGTTAGTTTTATGGGATTAGAAGATAAAGAAACTACAGACAATAGTCCTACAGCAAATTTGAGAAAAGCTATGAGAATATTTTCTAAGACACCCACGGCACTTGCGGCTTTTTATAGATTTAGAAAAGGAAAAAAAATTATTCCGCCCAAAAAAAATCTTACTTTTGCTGAAAATTTCTTTCACATGTGTTTCGGGAAAGTTCCACAAAAAGAAATTGTTAAAGCTTTTGATGTTTCTTTAATTTTATATGCAGAACATAGCTTTAATGTTTCAACATTTACTGCAAGAACCATTACAAGTAGTCTATCAGATATACATGGAGCAATCTCTGGAGCTATAGCTAGTTTAAAAGGTCCTTTACATGGTGGTGCGAATGAAGAAGTTATGCATATGATGAAAAAAATTAAAAAACCTGAAAATGCATTAAAATGGATTAACAATGCACTAGATAACAAAGGTGTTGTCATGGGATTTGGTCATAGAGTTTATAAAAGTGGAGATTCAAGAGTTCCAACAATGAGAGAGTATTTTGGTAAAGTTGCTAAGATTAAAAAAGATAAAACTTTTGAAAAAATATATGACATCGTTGAAAAAGTTATGATTGACAGAAAAGATATTCATCCAAATGTCGACTACCCTACTGGACCTACTTATCATTTAATGGGGTTTGATACTGATTTCTTTACACCAATATTTGTAATTTCTAGAATTACCGGTTGGTCTGCACATATTATAGAACAACATGCTGCTAATAAACTAATTAGACCTCTTGCAGCTTATAACGGTAGCAAACACAGGCAAGTTATTTCCTTAAATAAAAGATAGATTTTAAAAGACAAGC